>Ga0315537_1000037_pt1 | contig 75388 bp, 68 predicted proteins | sample SalMarSW160270MG_FD_203091 | JGI IMG/M metagenome (GOLD analysis project Ga0315537, IMG submission 203091) | Salt marsh sediment microbial communities from the Plum Island Ecosystem LTER, Massachusetts, United States - Salt Marsh Sediment SW1602-70 ... | reverse complement strand
AACAGCGAAGAATCGTTTGCAGACGAATCGCAAAAGAAAACGGCTATCATCAAAAGAGCAATACTCGCGCTCAAGCCGGAGTATCAGGCCATCATCACAATGCGTTTTTTCGAGAAACTGAAATTAGAGGAAATAGCCGAGATAGTCGGGACAAGCGCCGGCACAGTCCGCAGTCAGTTGTCGCGGGCATTAGTGAAGCTGCGAAGGCATATCTCTTCGGCCCAAACTAATGGGCAGGAGGTAACAATATGAGAAATGATGAAAGACAATTCGAAGAACTTTTCAGCAAGGTGACATTCGACGACAAGTGCGATTATCATCACCGGAACAAGCTACAGAAGGAACTGCTGGCTGCTTTTGCACGACGCCAATGGCAAGAAGAGAGACGAACCCGACCCGCCCAAGGCGGAGAAATCGGGGTCTGGAGAACGATTATGCGAAGCGGATTCGACAAGCTCACCACGAGCAGAATAACAAAATTAGCGGCGGTAGCGGCAATAGTGGCCATTGCAGTTTTTTTGAACCGTGCAATATTCAGACCCGGCCACACTGATCCAATAACGTCGATAGAGTTTCTTGCGAAGGCACAGGCGGCCGAGCAGGCGCTTTTCACCGGGGACAAGATTGTGCATATCCTGAACGAAATCACAATCTACGGGAGCCATTACAATCCCAAAACAAACGAAATGATAGAGAAGCTCGGCGACCCTAAAATTACGGACGAGGAAATGCAGAAACTCAATCGCGAATTAGTAAGCTCCTGGATGATAAACTGGCTTCCGATGTGCTCGCTGGAGGCCGACGGAGGGCAACGTCTGACGGAAATCAGGTTGTCGAGGGACGCGAACCAGCCATATACGATTTTTGACAATTCGTGGTACGAGCCGCGTACGGGACGATTTGTCCGCACAATGGAGACAGACGACAAGGTAATTTTTGTCAACGCTTACGACGGCGAATTCGTAAGTATTACTGAGACGGCCGCTGACGGAAAAATCCAGTTAAAAGGCGAGGCAGTTACGTCCGATTTCAGGGCACCGGAGAATCCAGCGGAGTTTTTAGGGATAACTGCAGGCGTTCGGCAGTGTCTCAGCGACAAGTGTGTGGCAGAGCCAATTCAAGATGTAGTGGAAGACAAGCTCGAAGACGGGACTCCGGTTCTTGTATATAAGCTTGGTTTCCCGGACCCGTGGGGTGAGCTAAACACTTATTATCTTTTCAAGGTGCGTCGTGCCGATGAGATAATCGCAGAGATTGAGTACACCTATATGGGCCAGCAGCAGATGCTGATTCGAAGGATAGCGAGCGAACCGGTAGATGAGCCGGGATATTCTTGGAACCTTGCGGAGCTCAGCAGCAAAGAGCTTGCAGGGCAAGCACCAAGCGCAGTAACGGTGGCATCCGATGTCGCCATCGATAACGTGTCAGTGCGGCATATGGTTGACAGGGCAGAGTTCGAGACGTATATCTTCGCAAGCGACCCGAGCTGGACGCAGCAGCGAATGATAGTAGACGTTGTTGACCCGATGAACCCGTCGGCGAGGATGTTCTTGATTCTGTACACCGCGGAAGACGGCCGGCACGTGCTGCTGATTCAATCCACTACTCATAACAAATATATGGGAATGATGTTCAAGCAGGCGCAGGCCCGCTCGGCGGAGGCACACGGACAGGGACTTAATTACACCGAGTATGCCAATGGCTGCAAATTATACGCAAACATCGGCGGCGAGGCGTTCTGGACGGACTTGTGTTTCAGGAACTGCGGATTCGAGCCGGCACAAGACCGTGTTGGTTACATAGTCGAGACGCCATCCGGAACGGTCCCGCTGATAGCGGTTAACGGTGCGGTGACCGAGGAAGAACTAGCCGTGCTTGTAAATTCACTGATACCGGCGAAGGAATACGAGGTGAAGTAATTTATCGCAGTTTTCACGGGCTTGGAAGCCCGTGCCACAAAAACAAGCGCCGTCCCTAAGGGACGGCGTTTTTTTATCAAAGTTTTTCGACGGCTTTACGAAGCTCGTCGCAGACGATTGAAACTTCGGCTTTTGTGAGATTGTTATAGAAAGGCAGAGCGATTGTTCTTTCGGCGACTGATTCGGTTACGGGGAAGTCGCCTTTTTTGAAGCCGAACTGTTCGACCATAAACGGCTGGAGGTGAACCGGGGTGAAATAATTGCTGACCTGGATGCCCGCATCCCGCATTAGCTGCAGGATTTTATCTCGCTGTTGGCGACTATACTGTTCTGCAAGCCGAATCACGAAAACGAACCAGTTAACGTCGCAGCCGGGCGGCTCGGACGGAACAATAAACCTTTCGTCATCAGCAAGGGATTCCTGATACCATTTTGCGACCTGTTTTCGTTTGGCTTTGATTTCATCGATTCTCGATAGCTGGGCGATTCCGAGCGCGCAGTTTATGTCGCTGAGGCGGTAGTTGTAGCCGAGTCGTTCGTGACTCAACCACCCCCCCGCCGAGGCCCTGCCCTGATTTCGCAGCGAGACACACATATCAGCAAGAGCGTCATCGTTGGTGAGAATCATTCCGCCTTCTCCAGTAGTGATTTGCTTATTGGGATAGAAGGCGAAGACGCTCATTTTGCCGAAGGTTCCGGCCTTTTTGGCGTTGAGCGATGAGCCGAGTGCCTCACAGCAATCCTCGATGACGATGAGCTTATGCTTATCAGCAACCTCGGAGACTTTGTCGAAGCCGGCGGGGCTGCCGAAGACCTCTACGGGTATGATTGCTCTGGTCTTTTTCGTGATTTTAGATTCAATTTTGGATACGTCTATATTCAAAGTCACAGGGTCGATATCGACAAAGACGGGTTTGGCGCCGGTCATAATTATAACGTTGGATGTTGCGATAAACGTGAAGGGCGTTGTGATGACTTCATCACCGGGTCCGATACCGAGAGCGAGCAAACACAAAAACAGGCCACTTGTTCCGCTGTTTACGGCGACGGCCCGCTTTGTGCCAATGTAGCTTGTAAACGCCTGTTCGAATTCCGGCAGTTTCGGCCCCAGCGAAAGATTTGGGCCTTGCAGCACTTCAGTTACGGCCTGAATCTCTTTTTCTGTTATGTCGGGCCGGGACAGGTATATTCGCACAAGCAACTCCTTATCAAATCACAGGCGCATAAAACAAACAGAACCATTTTACTACCGGCACTAAAGAAAGCCAAAGACTTTCTAACCCGGCCTGACAATCCAGACAAGTCAGGGCATATCAGGCCCGGGCGGGAAAAACGGTCGATTTTAGCAACGCAAACCAATTGTGCTTATGGGACGTAGTAACAATGGCAAAAGGTCGTATCAAACAAAGGACTTGAAAGTGGATTAGACGTGCTAAACAAGGCCCATTATCAAGTCGATAAACTATGGGCAGACGTAGCGTTCGGACACAAACGGGGATATTAAAATGGCAAAAGGGAAAAACGTACTGACTACAGGCGACGTTGCGAAGATATGCAACGTTGCGCCGCGGACGGTGTCGAAATGGTTCGACAGCGGCCAGCTCAGGGGTTACCGGATACCGGGAAGCAGGGACAGGCGGATACCGGTCAACGAGCTGATTCGATTTATGAAGCAGCATGATATGCCAGTGCCGTCGCTGCCTGTCGACAAAATGCGCGTGGTGATAGTCAACGGTGACACAGAATCGGCCCTAGCAAACATGCTGAAAGAAAATTCGGATTATGAGGTCAGAGTGGTCCGGAACAACTTTGAGACCGGCAGCGAAGTCCAGAGATTTGCACCGCACGTTCTGCTTGTGAACCTTTTAGCCAGAGATATAGATGCGGCTGAAATCTGCAGGAATATACGAGCAGATGAAGAGCTGCAAACCATCAAGATTATCGCCCTTGCGAACAATCTGACTACCAGCGAAGCCACTGCACTTATTCAGAAGGGTTTTGACGGGTATGTATCAAGACCCGACGATGTTTCCGAGGTCGTCAGAAAGATAGAAGAGGCCACAGCAATAATCTATTAGCGACAGCAGAACACCAAGCAATTTTCAAGCAAAGAAGCCGGTCTAAAGACCGGCTTCTTTTTTCCCAGTCCTTAGAGGAACCAGACATAAACAAGCTGAATAGAAACGGGAAGTGCCCTTTGCCTTTTAAAGAAATGCGAGTTCCAAGGGAAGAATCCGTCAGCAGGTTATTGCCTTCCAGCCCTGGTGCAGCTCCTGCATCAAGCTTATAACATCGCGAACCATTTGCGTGTCCTGCTTAGTGTTTGCCTCTGAGAGGCGTCTTGTCATAAAGCTGTAAAGCTGGCGGAGATTTGTAGCGACCTGGCCGCCTTCATCCATATCGAGGACGGCATTAAGCTCGTTGATAATGTCCTGTGCCCTAGAGATGTATCGGCTTTTTTCGTCGAGATTTCCGGCCTGCATCTGCTCGATTGCGAGATTCATAAACTTGATAGCACCCTCATATAGCATAACGATAAGACGGCCTTTGCCCTGGGTACTAACGGCGTGGTCCTTGTATACATCGAGTCCTTTCATCCGACTGCTCCTTTAAGCATCATACGATGCGTTTTAACAAACAGTGAGTTTTGTTTTCCACGGGTTTGAATCCCGTGCCACCTGGTTTCGTGATTAAAAAGATGGGGAGGCGACTATGCCTGTGGCGACAGCCACCTCCCCCCATTCACTTCAAATCACAGTTTTCCAGGTGTTAGCCCAGCAGAGTCAGCGCCATAGTCGGCATCATATTTGCCTGCGCCAACATCGCGACACCGGCCTGTGCAAGAACCTGGTTCCTTGTCATCGCAGCCATTTCCGTAGCTACATCGACGTCTGAGACACGTGACTCGGCTGACATCAGGTTTTCGGCCTGAATGTTGAGCACTTCCACCGACGTCATCAAGCGGTTCATCTTTGCACCAAATTCCGCCCGAGCTGTTGTGGCGGTGCCAATGGCGGTGTCAAGCGTTGAAAGTGCCGTCATAGCACTGTCATCGGAGGTGATACTGAGCGCATCGATACCAAGTCCTTCCTTAGTCATATCCTTCATATTGACCGTGATTGCATCGTCCGCAGTGCCAAACACGACCGAAACGGTGCCTGTTGCGCTGTCGAGCAGGCTGGTTCCGTTAAACTTGGCGGAGCCGGCGATACGCTCGATTTCCTCGGCAAGCTCATCAAACTCGGTGTCCATAATGGACAACTGGTCAGATGTATAGGTTCCGGTGGCGGCCTGTTCAGCCAACTGTTTCATACGGACAAGCAGGTTGTCGATGGTCTGCATACCACCCTCGGCGGTCTGCAGAAGACTGATGCCGTCCTGGGCGTTTCGTGCTCCCTGCTGAAGCACGGCAATGTCCGCACGCATCAATTCGCGAACGGCGAGACCGGCGGCATCATCCTTTGCGGTGTTGATGCGCAGGCCCGACGACAACCTCTCGACCGACGTAGCCAAGGCATCATAGCTCTGGCCCAGGTGGCGAGCGGCGTTTGCCGCCATAATGTTGTTTTTAATAACTAACATATTTCTAACTCCTTAAAAGCCATTCCATCAAATCCTCAGCTCTCTTTCATCGCGGGGGCCATTGAAGACCTGCGATACAACTCCTTTATCGTGCTACGAGCACGTAGCGAGCTTCCAACTGTCATTATCGATTATGAAAACGGGGACTTAAGGGAGTTAATCGATGCGGCAGGCGACAATATTTTGGCCCTGTAATATGGGCGTCTGGGACGCTGAAACAGGGTTGATAACGTCCGAGAAATTCAAGGTGACAAAAAAATGTCACGCGACAACTGCGACTACAAGCATGGGGACGCCATACCTTAGATTAAGACATCCAGCAACTCGTTTGAGGGTGATGATTGATGTGCACCGGAGGTTGTTTGTGAATTGAATGCAGTTGCGTCCGCGAGATATTCCGTTGCGGCAAACGAATCGTCCCACGGCCTATTTGAGCCGGAATCATTGAAGCTGTGATGAGCAAACTGTTCCGAGGCATCGTGAGAGTAACTATCCCGCCAGGACTGCTGGGCCGACTGCCTAAACGAATCCGAAAGCGTGACATCAATACGTCTTATCGCAATGCCCAACTGCTCAAGAGCGCGCATTACTTCAGGGATTGCCTGTTGAATCTCTCCCCTGGTCTGTGGATTGGTTGTCTCCAGCAGGCCTGTAAGCTCGTTACCCTGCTGGCTGAACTTTACATACACCCTACCAAGCTCGGGCGGATGAAGCTGAATTGTAATCTGGCGGTTTCCCTGCTGGAGCGAGGATTGGATTGACTCGCGAATCTGCTCTTTTACCGCAGCGGCAGGGTCGGAGACAGTTGCACTTTTAGCGACAGGAGTTCCGCTGGTCTGGGCCATTAGACGATTTGCGGCAACACCATTAGTCAGCTCAAGGCCGACATCCTGGCCACGGTTGGATTGTAGTTTTTTAGAGTCAGTACCGCCCTGCTTTTTAGAGAACAGCTCAGCCGATTCAATACCGAATTTTTCAGCCGACTGGGCGAATATTGCGTCGTAACCGGAGCGTTGGCCAGCCAGGTGCTGAGGGCTTCCCTGCCCATCATTTGTGAGCTGAACCTGAATGTTATTGGGACGAGCTATCTCCCAATTATCAGACAGCTTCCCTGCCTTGTCGGTCTGCACCTGGCCGGCTTCGTTATTTCCATTATTTTTCACGTTTGCTGCAATCAAAGCGTTGCTGTTATTCAGTGTATTTGACAACTCCGCATTCCTGCCTGACTCGATTAGCTTGTCGTTTGAGTTTTCTGAGCCGTCGAACGCTATCCCGGCCGGTTTACTTTGCGGAAGTAAAGAAGCGGTATTGTTTTGTTTTGTGGGCTGAACATTTTGCTGAGGGGCTGTTTTATGGTCTGCAGAAGTTAGTAACGCCTGTTGAAGGGCTTCGGTTTTGTCCTGTGTGGCATCCTGAGCAGCGTTAACCGTTTGCGACTGAGTTGTTTTTGATGTCTCGGCTGAATCAACTTTTGCGAGTAAAGGCAAGCTCGCTTGAGCTATATTGGCTTTATCGTTTTGGCCGGGATTTACTTCGGCTGCTGTATTCGTTGCTTTGTCAACCGCTTGTGACTGCCCCGAAGCATCCCCGTCTATACACTTATCGTTAAGCGTGCTTAGCCGGCCTTCCTGGCCAAGGACCACTTTACCCTGTTGTTTTTGACCAGTGGCAACACCAATAACATCTCGTAGTCCATCCAGTGTAAGCGTAATATCCTGTTTTGAGGATTCGACGGTCTTTGCCGTTTTATCCATATCCGATTTTTCACGTTTTCCATTATTTTGTTGGGCAATTATGAGCCGGTTTTCGAGAATCTCATGAAAATCGTTCTCGGTCGCATTTTCCGTTGTTTTCTGTGTGTTCTGAGATGTTTTATCGGACTGAGTATTCTCGGCAGAGCGTTTTGCAGATTCGCTATGAATCGAAACGTAATCGCTATCAGCGAATTCGCCTTCGGGGCGTTTTGTAAGACCATTATCGCGGCTTTTAGAGTTTGATGCTGTTGAGTTGCGCGCAGCAAAATCCTGCGTCCGCTCCAAAGACGCTGCGAATAACAAATCAGTTGTTAATGGACCTATATTCATAGCGCAAAACTAAGACGAATGTTAGCAATCAGGATGCCACTTCAGGCCCTGCCGCATACATACAGCCATAAGACCTTGTTAGCATAGGACTTAAGTATTATATAAAAAGTGTTTTTTCGTAAAGATGTTGAGCCGGAATCGAAAGCCGGTAAAATGTTCCGGCCTGCGAGGAAACAATTTCCTTACGGCAATCTCAAAAAGACTCCTGCCCCCTTTTTCTCGTCGTCAAGAAACAGGGCTTGTTGTATAGAAACCGAACGGTAATCATCTCTATAAACCGCGAGTTTGAGAGTCAAAACAGGCGATTTTTCACAAAAAACGAGCTTAAACAATCCCGCCGAGCCAAAAAGTCATTTCTGGCACGAGCGTTGCAACTTCAGGCGGATAAGAAAAGGTTAACCATATTTTTCAGGGCTTGCAGATGTCCAAAACGGGCATAGTGGAACTGCTCGAGGCGGGGCTAAGAGCTGAAGCGATGCGCCAGCAGGCGATTGCCAATAACATCGCCAATATGCGCACGCCCGGTTATCGGCGTCTTGACGTGAAGTTCGAAGAGCTTTTAGCCAAGGCGATGGAGTCCGGGGACTTAGGGGACTTAGAGGACCTGGAAGAGTTCGTGCCGCAGATGTACCGTCCCAAAAACACGGCTGTGAAACCGGATGGCAATGACGTCAACCTCGAAGTTGAAGTGGGCGAATTAGTGAAGAATGCCCTGAGGCACAAGGCGTTGATTCGCCTGTTGAACAAGAAATACAGTCAAATCGATAATGCAATCACCATCAGATAGCCGGGAGTCAAAAGATGAGAATCGAAAACGGATTCGGGCCAATAGACATTGCCGTGTCGGGTTTGCGGGCGCAGAACAAGCAGATGGAGGTAATTTCGTCGAACATCTCCAATTCGAGGACGACCGACGCGGGCAAAGGCGAACCATACCGACGGCTTGAGGCGATACTCAAAACGGAAACTGACGGTATAAGCGGAGTCGAGGTAGAGCGGATAGCAAAGGATATGAGTGATTTTAGCAGAGTGCTTGAGCCGGGGCACCCGGATGCAGACGAGAACGGCTATGTCCGAATGCCAAACGTGAGCATTCCCGTCGAGATGATGAACCTTACAGTGGCGACGCGGACATACCAGGCGAATGCGGCAGTGCTTCGGCGGTATCAGCAAATGGTCGATGCGACACTCGAACTTCTTCGATAGGTGAGGTGAAAGACAATGATTAACTTTGACCCGAACGTAAGTTCAGCAACCAACAATCTTCTCCAGCAGGCGCAAAAGGCCGGCAACCAGGCCGGCGAGCAGGGAGACTTTTCCGGCACAGTAAAGGCATTAGGCAAGTACCTGACGGAGGTCGACGGGCTTCAGCAGTCATCGGATATGTCAATACAGGATTTGTTAGCCGGTCGAAATCAGGACATCGCATCGGTGGTAGCCGCGGTGGCGAAGGCGGACATCAGCTTCAAGGTTTTAGTTGGCGTGCGGAACAAGCTTATCGACGCGTATAAGCAGACTATGAATATGCCATTATAACCGGGAACGGCGTGATTGGGCAAAATACAAGCGGGCAGAGGATATGAACTTTTTTGAGAAACTTGTCGCGGTTTGGCAGAAGATAAACATAGTGCAGCGAACGCTGCTGGCGGCGATTGTCATTACGATGTGCATCATAGGAGCGCTTTTAACTTACTGGGCACGGCTGCCTGATATGACAATGCTGTACTCGGAGCTTGGCCCGGAAGAGGCGGCCAAGATAACCGACAAAATCAGCGAGAAAGGCATCGCATACGAATTGCGAAACGGGGGCAAAAGCGTATACGTTCCGAGAGAGATGGTTTACCAGCTCCGGCTGGACCTCGCCAAGGAAGGGCTGCCGACGGGTGGAAAAAGCGGCTACAGTATATTCGACAACGAGAAAATCGGAGTAAGCCCGTTTGTTCAGAACGTCAATCTCAAACGTGCTTTGCAGGACGAGCTCGCCAGAAGCATCCAGATGATTGAAGGGGTGCTGAATGCACGCGTCCATATAGTAAGCAGCAACCAGACGGTATTTACCTCGAGCGAACAGCAGACAAGCGCATCGGTAGTTCTGAAATTAAAGCCGGGCTACAAGCTGAGCAACTCAAACATCGCGGCAATTGCCAATTTAGTTGCAGGCAGCGTTGAGGGTCTCAAGAGCGACAACGTAACCATCGTCGACAGCAACGGGAGACTTCTCAACGGTCAGTCGGACCAGGCGCTGACAGGCGGTGCCGGGACGGTCCAAGATTACAGGGAGAGGGTGGAACAGAACCTTGCGAACAAGGTCGAACAGATGCTGCAGGCGGTGTTAGGTCCCGGCCGGGCCACTGTGCGGGTAAGCGCGGAGGTAGATATGACCAGCGTCAGCACGGTCACGGAGACCTACAGCCCCACGGGAAAGGTAACCACCAAGGAAGAGATAAAGAGTAATTCGGAGACGGAACCGGCTACGGGCACGGAAAGCGGCGGGACATTGGCCGGCGGGGTGAAGAAAGATGAAACAGTGGTAACGGAATACGTTGTAGGCAAGACAGTGGAGCAAAAAGCGATTGTTCCTGGCGACGTAACAACGCTATCAGTGGCCGCGGTTGTGGATTTATCAGTGGCCGATGTAAACGGGACGGAGTCAACGGTAGAAGGAGCAAAGATAATGCAGCTTGCGGACGTTGAGAAATTAATCGAGACGGCGCTTGGGCTGGAGCTTAACGGAAGAGATTCGCTGAAGGTCGTCGAGGCGAGGTTCTTCCGGCCAATTGTCAGTGCCGAGCAGCAGGAGGAGCCGAAAAAGCTGGATTATATAACGATTGCCCGCAACGCCTCATTAGGTATTACGGCATTTTGCGCATTAATCGTGCTGAGGGTATTCACAAAAGCGCGGAAGAAAGTGGAGGGCCAGACAGCCATAGCGGAGCTTCCGGCAGGAGCAGAGGCAGCCGGTATGCTTCCCGGGGCGGGCGGCGTGGAACCGGTTGTGGTGCGCAGGCAATTGGCGGAAGTAATGCGAAGCAACCCTGAGCAGGCAAGAAGGTTATTCGTAAACTGGCTCCAGGAAAAGGCATAGTCGTAATGAAGATTTATAGACAGCGGAGCAACTGAACAATATGCCAACAGCAATAGTCCAATTCAAAGGCAAACAAAAGGCGGCAATGCTGCTGATGGGTCTGGATGCAAATACGGCGGGAGAGCTGCTGAAGGGAATGGACCCACAATCGGTTCAGGAACTTGCGCTGGAACTTGCGTATCTCGACGCTTCGGGTTATCGCAACAGCAAAGAGAGCCTTGAACTTGCGAAGGAATTCTGCACCCATGTAAAAGGCAGCGATACCTTCCACTTCAAGACGTTTTTAGAGGAGATGCTCAAAAGCGCAGTGGGCTTCGAGAAGGCACAACAGATTCAAAAGGAAATCAGCAACCTGCTGCATAAGCGAGACCCGTTCATGCAGATACGGTCGGTCGGCCCGGAGGTGCTGGCCAAGGCGCTCGAGAACGAGCATCCCCAGGCAATAGGAGTGGTTTTGTCGGAACTGGATGCCAAGAAAAGCTCGGCGGTGCTGAGTATGCTGGGCGAAGGCGTCCGGCTGAGCGTTATCAGTCGAATGACGACTCGCGAGGCGGTCGGCGGGGAGGCAAGACTGCACATAGCAAAAATGGTCGATTCACATTTGAAGGCACTGACAGGAGCCGCAGCAGCGGCAGCCGGGCCACAGGGAGAACAGTCGCTGAGGAAGGTGGCGGTTATTCTGCGAAACTTAGGCCAGGAACTCCGGGACGGCTTGCTCAGCTCAATCAGGGAAAAGGACGCCGCCACAGCCGACAGCGTGGCGGAACTGATGATAATCTGGGAGGACATTCCCCTTGTCGCGGACAGGTCCTGTCAGCAGGCGCTGCGGGGCATCGAAGCCGGCCGGCTGGCGCTTGCCCTGCGTGATGCTGATGAAGCAATAAAGCAAAAAATCAGGTCAAACATATCGGAGCGAGCCAACGCGATGGTGGACGAGGAGACATCGCTTATGGGAACCGTGAAGAAAGAGGATATGGCGGCGGCAAGGGAAGAAATCGTCAAGGTCTTTCGCGAGATGAACATAAAGGGCGAACTGATGTTCGCAGAAGGACAATGATATGTCGGGGACACCCACTATAAAACTGGCAGGGCCTGTCGATTCAGTGGAGCTAATTGACTCGACGCTCGAAGGGCCACAATCTTTCGAGGTCAATATCGAGGGCGGGACAGCGGTCGAGCCGGAGACGCTAAAGCAACAGTATGCCCAGGCGATACAGGCACTCCAAGCAACGGCGAAGAAATTACAGGTTGTATGCAACAGGATGATAGTCGAGCACAGACAGGCGATAGCAAAACTGGCAGTTGAGATAGCGAGAAAGATACTCGCACAGAAGGTCCAGGAGGGCGACTACAAGATAGAGACGATAGTCCAGGAAGCCCTGAACAATTCACCTACTCGGCAGGATATTGTTGTTCGGCTGAATCCCCAGGACCTGAGCCGGTTACAACAAATCCAGGGGGACAGTGGGACATTCGACGGCGTGAAATTCGTTGCCGACGCCGGGATAGGACCGGCACAGTGCGTAATCGAGACGCCGAAAGGCAAGGTAGAGTCACTGATAGAGGAACATCTCGAACAGGTCAGCAGGGCGCTGGGCAAGGCGATTTGAAAAATGACACCTGAAGGCATAGAAGAGTTTGTGATAGATTTCGACCGGCTTCATTCGGCGCTCGATACAATCAATCTGCTGGACTGCCAGGGCACGGTCGTAAGGGTGTCCGGGCTGACTGTTGAATCGAACGGCCCGATAGTCGGTCTTGGTGAGCTGTGCGGTATTCATATTCGCGACGGCAGGCGTGTTCTGGCGGAAGTCGTCGGTTTTCAAAAAGACCATTTGATTCTGCTGCCACTCGCGCACATAGACGGTATATCGCCCGGCGACACAGTGACGGCGAGAACGACTCCGCGAACGATTATGCTAAGCGAAGGCATTCTCGGCAGAGTCATCAACGGGCTTGGCGAACCAATCGACGGCAAAGGGTCGCTGCAGGGAGCCGACAAGCGGGCGCTTGACACGAGCAGTCCGCCGCCATTGAGCCGCACGAAGATAAGCGAGCCGCTTCCACTGGGTATCCGGTCGATAGACGGACTGCTGACGTGCGGCAAGGGTCAGCGTATCGGGATTTTTTCGGGAAGCGGCGTCGGCAAGAGTGTTTTGTTAGGCGACATCGCCAACTCGAGCGAGGCCGACGTCAACGTGGTGGCGCTGATAGGCGAGCGTGGCCGGGAGGTTCGTGAATTTTTAGACAATGACCTTGGGCCGGAAGGATTGTCCCGCAGCGTGGTCATAGTGGCGACGTCGGATTCACCGCCCATTCAGCGGGTCAAGGCGGCATTTGTGGCAGTAACGGTTGCCGAGTATTTCAGAGACCGCGGCAGGAACGTGCTATTTATGATGGACTCACTGACGCGTTTTGCACAGGCCCAGCGAGAGATAGGGCTTGCCGCGGGCGAGCCGCCGGCAACAAAAGGATACTGCCCGAGCGTTTTTTCACTAATGCCTCGGCTGGTGGAGCGTCTGGGGCGTGCCGAGAACGGCAGCATTACGGGGATACTGACGGTCTTAGTGGAAAACGACGACCTGACGGACCCCGTGGCGGACAGCGCAAGGAGTTTGTTAGACGGGCACATAGTGCTATCGAGAAAACTGGCGGAGCGAGGATATTTTCCGGCGGTGGATATTTTAGCAAGCGTGAGCCGGCTGATGCCGGTGGTGACGAGCAAGGAGCACAAAACGGCGGCGAAAAAAGTGCGGGAGATATACGCCACTTACGCCGACGCCGAGGACCTTATCAACATCGGGGCATTTTCGCCGGGCAGCAACCGTAGAATCGACGGGGCCATCGCCCTGATTGACCAGATAAGGAATTTTTTAGTGCAGCCGGTTCGGCAGAGGACCGAACTGCGAGAGACCGTCGGCCAGATGAAGGCCATAACGGAGACTTGGGACCGGCTGCTCGGTAATTAAAATTCAGGGAATAATTAGATGAGGCGATTCGTATGGCGCCTGCAGCGTGTGCTCGATATAAGGACGAAACAGGAACAGATTAAGACCCAAGAGCTCTTTGCAATAACAGAGAAACTTACGGCTAAACGCGGTGAGCTGCTTTCACAGCAGAGAATCCTGCGGGACATACTCGATGGAATAGCCAATGAGGACCCGATGCACCGATTAGGCAAACAGGAATTTTTTCTACGGCATTCGGCGGCAACGGACGAACGAATCAAGCAGCTCAAAGCGAGCGTCGAGAAGCTCGAACAACAACAGAGAAGCAAGATAGCCGAAGTGATGAAAATCAGGCGATTCAAGGAGAGTCTCGAACGCCTGAGAGAACAGGCGAAGAAGGACTTCATTGAAGCACAGGACAAACTCGAACAGAAGCAGCTTGACGAGATGGCGACCGTAGGTTTTGCGCGTGAGAGTATCAGGGACAAAAAAGACGGCGGTATAGAAGAGCAGGACGGCGTGATTTGATACGTCCGGGCGTTTGACAGGAGACTAAAAGTGAACAAGAAACAGATAATAATCGCGGCCGGAGCGGGACTTTTGAGCTTCGGGGTGACATTTGCGGCGGCGTTTATGCTCCTGGGTCCCGCCCCGCCACCGCCGGAGCCGGCTGCATCCCAACAAACTGAAACGCCCGAACAGCCAACGGTCGAAAGCACCGCCGTTTTCCCCGCGGATATGCAAATTACCGAGAGGAGGGAAACAAAAAAAGGTCTTAGTGAAAAACGGCTCAACAGTCTCGTTTACGAGGTGCGTGAAAAGATAAACGATTACCAGGGCAAGGTCAGAGGGCTGGAGGTTCGCGAGGCGAGACTCCAGATGACCCAGGAGACGTTAAAGAACGATATCGACGAGCTGAACGGGATACGCGTTGAGCTGGCAACTCTGGTGGTGAACCTTAAGGAGCAGAGAAAGCTACTGCTGGAAACACGGACGCAGATAGAAGAGAGTGAAAAGGCGAACCTGGCCAGTATAGCGGCCACCTACGACAAGATGGACCCGGCCAGCGCAAGCAAAATTATACGTAACATGTGTGCCAGTCAAGTGGAGACCGGCAGAGTGCGTGGCGGAGCGATGGACGACGCCGTGAAAATTTTATTCTATATGACGGAGAGGACCAAGGCGAAGCTTCTCGCAGAGCTGGTTGCGACGGAACCGAAGCTGACGGCAGTTCTCTGTCAGAGACTAAAAGAAATAGTAGAGCAGAAATAGATATGGACCCTACAACAATAGCAGGAGTAATTTTCGGTTTTTTACTAATCGGCTGGGCAATACTATCCGGCGGAAGCTGGAAGATATTCATCGATTATCCCGCGATGGCAATCACCATAGGCGGGATGCTCTGCGCGACAATGATACACTTTTCGCTGCCGCAGTTTGTGGGGATATTCTCGGTCATCAAGAAAACGATTGTGACCAAGATACCCTCACAGTCGGAGCTGATTCAGCTTATGGTCAACTACGCCGCCATCAACAAGCGTGACGGCGCACTTGCTTTAGAGCAGGAAATTCCCAAGGCCAATGACGCATTTTTAGGTCGAGCACTACAAATGCTTGTCGACGGACAGAACGGCGATTCAATCAGGGACATAATGTCGATGGAAATCCAGTACCTTCAGGACAGGCATTCGACGGGCAAGAAGATATTGGAGTTTATGGGTTCGGCGGCGCCGGCGTTCGGAATGATAGGGACGCTAATCGGTCTGGTTCAGATGCTGCGTAACATGACCTCGCCGGAATCAATCGGGGCCGGAATGGCAGTCGCATTGATTACGACGTTCTATGGGGCGATGTCGGCGAATCTGATTTTCATTCCGTTGGCGGGCAAACTGGGACTTTACTCCAAGGCGGAGGTTACGGCCAAGGAGATGATTGTGGAGGGAATCTGCGCGGTATCCGAGGGAGAAAGCCCCACCATAGTTCGCGAGAAGATGCAGGTATTCGTGTCGCAGAGCAGACGCAAAGAAGTAAAGGCCAACGTGTAATGGGATTTAACAAGAAGCCACCGCCGGCAGACGACACATCAGGCGCACCGGAGTGGATGGTTACATTCAGCGACTGCCTGACGCTGCTTCTGACATTTTTCGTGCTTTTGATGACGTTTTCATCGATAGGGGTTGAGACCATACCGGGGTTGAGCAACGCATTTCGCAGGGTAATGCCCGGGTTCAAGTGGGCGGACCAGATGTACCGCAACAATCTTGCAACTATTATGAAGAGGGACCCGGTCGAGGGCGCCCTGGAAGGCAGTGAGCACGCGACATTAGAACAGGGGCCAGGCGGCTGGCTGAAAGAGACAACGGGTTTTCGTGACCCATACGCGCCGAGAGTTTTTCTGATACCATCGAGCAAGATTTTTGCGGGGAGGGCAGCAACATTGTCTCCACAGGGCCGGGAGATTCTGGACGTTCTTGCGGCTTACCTGAACAAGGTGCCCAACGGCGTGATTATAGGCGAACACAGGGCTGCACGGTCTCCGGCTGACGACCAGATTGGACCTTCACGGATGCTGGCAGTGGTGGATTACTTAACAACCAAAGGCGGACTGGAGCGGAGCAGATTCGGTATATCAACGGCGAGCGTGGCCGCATCTGGAGCGTTTTCGACAAGCAGGCAGGATAGCGCCAGCCGGACAGATGAAAACACAATAGAGATAGTTCTATTAGGGGAAAACGTAAGCAAATGAGCCGGCAGCATCGTCAAATAGTAGAAGAAGTCGCAAAGGCACCGGCATATATTGTCATATTCACGACGTTAATCGCCTTGCTGCTGGCATTTTTCGTGGTCTTAGTGAGTATGGGACACGTCCGCGACGATACGCTGCTGGATGAAGGTGAAGGCGGCGGGTGGTCGTTTCTTGAGTCTTTCCAAGCGGGATTCGGGGGCAAAAGAAACTTAGGCAGCGGAAGCCCCAACTACTACTATTCGGTAAGCGACCCGGAGGACGATACCGAAGGCAGGACGATAGACGCGAGAAGCGAGAGGGTGAGGCGGAACGTCAAGAAGATAGCTTCATACGGAGCCGCCATGCCGTCGCCGATAACCGCCGGCAAGATTGATTTTGTCCTGACGGATATACAGTTTTCGGGCGAGGCGGTTACAATTAACGAACAATCCGAACGATTCCTTCGGCAGTTCTGCACGGGTCTGCAGCAGGACCAAAGCCCGGAGGAGGTGAGGTTGTGCGTGATGTGCGTGGGCAGCAACAGGCAGCCGCGGGATAAGGAATGGGCTTTGTCAGCCAAGCGGGGCAAGGCGGTTGAAGATTTTCTTCGTGCGAATCTGCCCGGGACGGGGAAATGGTCGATGTATTCCTGGGGGACCGGGCCGGGGAGCACGTGGTCCGACGGGGATAAAACAGTTTCAGCACAGCCACAGGTGCTGATTGCAATTCTCAGAAATGACAGCTAAATCCAGGAGTATCCTGCTGCGAACTTCGGTTCGTGCAGGAATATGTGATTGCAGATACCGACTGCGTTAAGTTTTTCAACAAAGCGTCTGATTTTCCCCCAGCAATGCCAAGGCGGCTAACCGCTATTTTGGCCCAAAAAGGCCATTGGCGGCGTTTGGGGCGTTCGGGCACATCTTTTGCAGTTATCTGAACAAGACAAGGTTCGTTTGGCGGTTTTGAAGTGTCGAGAGGCAAAATAAAACTTGCTGCGGTGCTGGCCGGTTTGATATTGGCGGGCGGTCTACTGCCAATCGCGGCCCGTGTATTTGCCACGACAAACCAGCAGGAAATCGAACCTTTGGAACCGCAACAGGAAGAACAACAGATTAACGAAGCTGACTCATCACCCAACAGCGGGCAGTTCGGTACCTTCGGCAGGCGAGAATTGTTCTACAAGATGCTGCTGTCGGTATCGCTGGTGATTGTTTTGGCTATTGCGGCGGTATACGTTTCGAAGAAGCTGCTGCCTCGGTTTGTGAATATGCCGGGAAAACAGATACGCGTTATGGAGACGGCGTATATCGCGCCTCGCAAGGGTATACACCTGATTCAGGTAGGCAATCGGCGCCTGCTGATAGGCAGCACCAACGATACGGTTACGATGTTAGCTGACGTTACGGAGCCGGAGGCGGACTTCGCGGCCGAGTTAGAGGCAAGGAGCGCGCCGGACGAATGAGAGCCAAACACCTGTTACTATTGGCTGTGATTTTCCTGATGCACAGTCCTTCTGCATCCGGACAGGCACCGAGCACAACATTCGCGGTTTTGCCAGCGTTGCAAACAGGCATAACACAAACCTCAGGCAGTCCATCAAACGCGGTTCCAAGTATCGACGAGCTGATGAAAACATTTGAAAAGGCGACGCAGGACAAAAGCAAAGACTGGTCAACACCGGTTAAACTGGTAATCATTTTTACCGGTCTTGCGATACTTCCGACGCTGCTGGTGATGATGACATCTTTTACGAGAATAGTGATTGTGCTGGCGTTTGTGCGGCGGGCGCTTTCAACGCAGACGATTCCGCCGAATATCGCGATTATGGGGCTGGCCTTGTTTTTGACGCTTTACACGATGACGCCGACTTTGACACAAATAAATGTCGCAGCAATCAAGCCATACCTTGCGGACCAGATAAGTTTCCAGACGGCAGCAGAGAAGTCAGGCGACTGCATAAAGGAATTCATGCTCAGGCAGAGCAGACAGGCAGACCTGGCATTATTCGTGCAGATGGCGAAGATTGAGCGGCCGAGCAGCCCGACGGAGCTGGGACTTCATATCGTGATACCGGCATTTATCATCAGCGAATTTCGCACGGCGTTCGAGATAGGATGCCTGCTTTTTATTCCATTTTTGCTGATTGATATTGTTATCGCAGGGGTTCTGCTCAGTGCCGGTATGATGCTGCTTCCGCCGGTTATGATTTCCCTGCCTATAAAGCTGATGTTGTTCATACTCGTCGACGGCTGGGGGCTGCTGGCGAAAAGCCTGAGTTTGAGCTTCAGATAACGCTCATCGGAGATTAAAGATGGACGGAAGTTTTGCTTTGCATTTGGGTCGGCACACACTCGAGACCGCCCTGCTATTGTCGGCTCCCCTTCTGTTGGCGTGTATCATAGTCGGTGTAACCGTGACGCTGCTCCAGGCGGTAACCAGTATCCGCGATATGACGCTGACCATAGTTCCGAAACTTCTGGCAGTGGGCGTCGTGGCTCTGCTGGCGGGCGGCTGGATGCTCGAAGTAGCACTGCGTTTCACCAATGAGATTTTCGCGTATATCCAGAACATCGGGCACTGAGCGATGGAGCTGCTGATTGAGAAGCTGCTTGGTTTTGTGATGGTGATGACGAGGATATCCGCTTTTTTTCTCGTGGCACCGGTGTTCGGATGGCGCAGCATCCCTTCGATGATAAAAGTCGCCGCCCCCGTGATGCTTGCAATTTTCTTCTCGATAACACATCCGCCGGCTGTAACAGCAGAACAGACGTCGGCGGTCCAGGCGGTGTTGCTGCTCGGCTGTGAGGCAACTTATGGGCTGGCCCTTGGTGCAGTAGCAAATGTTCTATTCTCGGCAGCCAAGCTCGGCGGCAAGATAGCAGAGCGCCAGATGGGGTTGTCGATGGCCCAGGTAATAGACCCTTTTACTCAGGAACATGGCGCGCCTATAGCGAGCTTGTTAGAGATGGTATTGGCACTGGCATTTCTCGCGGCCAACGGGCATCACCTGTTATTGAAAGTTATCGAGCGCAGTTACGAGGTCTTTCCTGCGGGCGATATACCGTCCGCAGCCACCCTTGCGGGCAAAATGCTCGAGGCAAGCTCAGCGATGTTCGTGGCGGGATTGCGGCTTGCCGCACCCGTGCTGGCGGCGATGCTGGTTCTGCTGGTTGCATTGGCGATTCTTGCGAGATTAGTCCCCGAGATGAACATATTCTTCATCAGTTTTCCGCTGAGAATCGGGCTGGGGCTTGCGATAGTGACGGTATGCGTTCCTTTTATAAACGACTTTGTGAGCGAAATGGCGGAACTGATGTCGAAGATGCTGCCTTTGTAAGAGTATTTCGTCATCGAGGACAGACAACCCGCCAACAGCGAAGAACCGATTAAAAAAACAATCGTGTAATTCAATGAGAAAGTCTTTAGAGATGTAATATGCCTGAGCAGCCCGCGGCGGAAAGAACAGAACAACCAACAGCGCGTCGCCTGCGAAAGGCCAGGGAACGCGGCAGGGTTCCGCACAGCCAGGAAGCGATGTCGCTGGCGACGCTTCTTGCGCTGATAGCGGCACTTGCTGTATTCGGCCGGTGGCTTGCAGAGTGGGCTGCGACATTAGCGAGAGAAGGGATGAGCTGCCAAAGGGAAGTATTCACAAATACTGAGACGTTTCTCGGTTTTATAAATACCAAGATAGCGGACTCCATTTTTGTCGGCATTCCCGTTCTTGCGGTGCTTTCAGCCAGTGCGGTCCTGGCGGGACTGGCCATCGCCGGACCAAACTTTGCACCGGGAGCAATACAACTTAAATTCAACGCAATAAACCCTGTTCTGGGTTTGCAGCAGCTTTTCAACGGCAAATCAATGGTCAAGCTGCTGGCCTCTATACTTAAACTTGCGATGCTTGGGATAATCGTCTGGGTCTATCTCGACAGCAAAATCGAAACATTAGTCGGTCTTCGATGGGCATGGTCCGGACAGATAATCATAACAACCGCCCGGATAATACTGGGACTGTGCATCCGTGTGTGCATCGCGCTGGTTGCAGTGGCAATAGGGGACCTGATGTACCAGAAATGGAAATACATCGAAGATTTGAAGATGAGCAAGCAGGAGGTCAAGCAGGAACACAGAGACACCGAAGGCGCGCCCGAGGTCAAGGTAAGAATCCGCAAAATGCAGATACAAATGAGTATGAAGCGGATGCTGCAGGACGTGCCCAAGGCCAACGTTGTGCTGGTCAACCCGACACACGTAGCCGTAGCACTTAAATACGAGGGGGCACAGATGGATGCACCCGTGGTGCTGGCTAAAGGAGCCGACCACATGGCGGAGAAGATTATGGAAATCGCCCGTGCGTACGGGGTTCCTATTGTTCGCAGGCCGGAGCTTGCAAGAACGATATACTCAACGGTGCAAATCGGCGAGGCGATACCGCAGAGCTTGTATGTAGCGGTGGCACAGGTTCTCGCGATGCTGCATCGGCTGCGGCGGAGAAAAAGACAGTAGTCGGCGGGGTCAACGCGGTCTCAGTAGGATTAGCTCAAACCGAGGGCCGCCATTTGGTTCTGCCAAAGCGTCAGCGTCTTTTCAAGACGAGCAAACTGCCCAATAAGGCGTTGTTCCTTCTGGTCTACCCGATATTTTTCGGCCTCGATTCTGTCCTCCAACAGCTTGATTGTATCGTCTATATGCTTCTGGTCGATATCAATTGAGCCAGTAGAGGCCTTGAGCATTCTATCGAGGGCATCTTCAATGGCACCGGCAAAACCCTGCTTGACCCTGACCGTGGCGGTGTAGGTTCCGTCCTGACTCAAATCCACACTGAACTGCAAGCTGTTTTCCGGATATACGGGATTGCCGTTTTCGTCGAATGAGCTGTCTCCGGTGACAACGTTGCCGGAGTACGTCGCATCGTTCCAACTCGATTCGGTCGATAATTTCATTCTCGCGCCGGTTATAGCGCCTCCGCCTACAGTTACTTCGACATCATAAGTTCCGGCGGTGGTGTAACTGCTACTGGCATGGTAGAAGCGAATGGTGTTGCTGTCGGAGCTTCCGGTTTTGGCCGCACCGATGACGGCAAGAACGCCCGTATAGTCCTCTGCAATTGCTTTTTCAAAGGCGTTGGTGTCAAGCGAGAGCATACCGTCACTGCCGAGCTCCAGGCCGATCTGGCCAGGCGTAAGGAACGAGTCGACATCCTGAATGAATCCGGACGTCTGTCTAATCAGCGGCATAGAAAGCTGGGTTTTTATTGTGCCGACGACATAATCGCCCATAAGAATGCCGGCCGTCTTGAGGACGTCATTATAGCCGGTTTTCTCTTTTATATAGGTAATGACGGAATTATAGGCGTCTATCATCGAGAGCAGCTTCTGCTTCACCGATTCGGTGTTTCTTGTGAGCGTGATACTTTCGCCGCTTTCGCTGGTGACATCGTGCAGGTTCAGCGTCAATCCGTAAATGACATCGTCTATTGTGTTGGAGCTTCTGCTTATGTATTCATCGACGCCTTCTGTCTGCTCGGTGACGGCAAGCGTCTCGCTGAGACCCGAGGAGTCAATTAGTATCATACTGACATCGCCAAGGGTGTCATTGAAGGTGAAAGTCAAGGTGCCGCTTGTATTCAGAGCGTCACCCTCGACAACTATGTCGCCTGCATTGACATTGGGCAGGGCATCGAGAGCGGCCTGGATTGTAGCAATGTCGGCGTTATAAGCGATAGCATCGGTGATAAAACCGCCATAGCCAAGCGTGAACGTTCCGCTGGTAACGGCGGATGTATGCTCGATTTGCTGGACCTCCGAAACGGCATCCTGAAAGGGGTAACCATCGATTTTGATTTTGGAGTCCTGTGCCGCCTGTGTTCTTGTGAAATCGGCAAGACTGAAGCCATCCAGCGTTGCAGGGGTGCCGCCGTCGGTCAGGAGTTCAATCGTCGGCAGCGACAACATGGCAGCAGAATCATTTGCGTTATAAGTCAAACTGATTGAAAGTTCGCTGTCATCTGAAAAAGCGTCGGTGACAACAATTTTGCCGTTTTCGAGCGTGGCCTTTACGTTTCCATCAAAGGCCTGGTTGATTTTGTCAATGAGATGGCTGAGCTTTGTGTTTGCAGTCAGCTCAAGGTCCACCTGCGTTATGTCGTTGCCGTAGCGGTCGGTTCCTTTTATCTCTATGACCTCCCCGCCTTCGAGGGGATTGTCGCCGAACTGGTCGAGCTGCGTGATGTGAGTGCTTAAAGCGGCGTTGTCCGAGTTGCGTGTGAAGGCAGTGTCGGCCTGCAAGACCTCGGTAGAGCCCGAATTGATTGAGATTCGATAATCGCCTCCGGCGTCGTTGCCGTTAAGGATAAGATGATAAGAATTGGCATAATGCAGTAAAGACGCGGTGACGCCCGGGTTGTCGGCATCGTTGTTAATCAGGCCGACAAGGCCCTCCAGCGTCGTCGTGTCGGTGGTTGTAATAACAGTTTCCTTGCCGTTGTATGAATAGATAAAGGTTCCCGCGTCCACGTAATCCTCGGCGTATTCAAAGCCGGCGGTATGAACCCAGCGGTCGGCGGTTGCGAGACGGTCGATGACAACGTTGTGGTTGCCCTCGAAGGCATCGCTGGTTGCCTGAGCGGTGACTATATCAGGGTCACTGGACGCGACACCGAAAGCCCGGAGCTGCTGGGCATCCGACAAGGCACGAACGGCAGAGACAAGTGTGCTTAACCTAGTTTCGATAGTGCCGAGTGCATCTTTCTTCTCTTCCCATTGCGAGAGGCGCTGCTGGTAAAGATTCATCGTCCGGCTCTCAATGGCCAGAAGCTGTGAAATCAATGTTTCCGTGTCGATACCTGTATATAAACCCGGCAGACGCAAGACGGACATTTTTGTTGGCCTTCCCGTTCAAACAATCAAGATTTTATAGGGCTTACCTCCGTGCCGGACATACAGCATCCGTGATACGTTATTATCGAGAGAAGTCACTAGTTGTTTAGTCATTTCGTGCATCTTCATACTCAAGACTCAGCCCGGCCGAAAGCGACTCAGGCAACGGGCTGCAGGTGCCTGTCGCGTATGGACCGGCATTTTCCCCTTAGATTTATGATGTTCTGATTTGCCGGCTCGATTCTGCAGCAATCATCCAGTTGGGTGCAGGCCAAATCGAAGGCCACAGCCGCATAATCAGCAGCATTAGAACCAAGGTATTTCTGGCCAATATCAAGATAGACAAGTGCGGCCTTGCATTTGGCCAGTAACGGCTTTTGGCCAGCCGGCAGCTTGTTCCAAACGACATCGGGAAACAATTGCTCCGGGGTGAATGTCTCGGTAAATCTATGAACGACATCGAAATGACTCTTTGCCTTGGCGGTATCATATGTTTTCGAGAGACTCTCCTGCCTCAGACGGCGCAGGTAAAGCGCCTCCGGCAGGCGATGCATCTTGAGGCCTTGTTTTATGAAACGTCTCATCATATCGTAATCTTCAGCGACAATCAGACGTTCGTCGTAAAGTCCTATTTTGTCGAAGACACTTCTTTTGATGCAGGTTTTGAAATGCACGACCGGCCAGCCGGAGTGGAACATATCGGCTATGATTGCCTGCGAGTCTGAGTACTGAGGCCTGTGGATTACACGGATTGGCTGGTCCTGTTCGTCGATGAGATATTCGTCGCAGTAGACCATATCCGCCTGGGGGTACTGAACAAAACCTTTGAGGTGTTCGGCGAGGTAATTAGGCGTCATCATATCGTCACTGTCGAGCATAACTATGAATGAGCCGGTGGATTTTTTCAGCCCGAAGTTACGTGCGGAGGCGACACCGCCATTTTCCTTGAAGAAATATTTTATCGGCTCGTTTGTGAAGCTGCGAACAATGTCGGCGGTGTTGTCAGTAGAGCCGTCGTCGACAACAATCAGCTCGAAGTTTCTGTAATTTTGAATCAGTACGCTTTCGATTGCTCTCGCGATATAGCCGGCGGAGTTGTAGGCGGTAATCACAATTGAGACAAGCGGATTGTCCGGTGCCTGATAGAGCGGGATAACGGATATATAGGGGTTGCCGTATCGTCTGCCAACGGCATATCGCTCATACAAGCTGTGAATTTTTCGGCCGTGCTCGATACCATCCTTGTTGCGATAGTAAAGACCGAGGAATTGAGGTATGTGCTTGAAGCTGTGCTTTTTGGCGACTTTAAGCCAGAAGTCCCAGTCGGCGGCACAAGTGAGTGACTCGTCGAAACCGGCGAACTCGTCGTGCAGTGACTTTCTCCACATCGGCTGGGACCCGACACAGCAGCCGAAGAGCAAACGCTGCCAACTGAATTCCGGTCTTTTGGTCATTTCGACGGCGTGATGATTCTCGAAGGTGCCGTTCGGTGTGTCGGTAACAATCTGGTCGCCATAGACCAAGGCAACATCAGGATTTGCGGTGAGTGTGTCGGCCATAATCTCCATCGCATCTTTTCGGTGCCGGTCATCGGTGTTGGCATTCGTTAGAAACCGGCCTGAGGCAGCTTTGATGGCCCGGTTCCAGGCAGAGTACAAGGGCTCGCGATGCTCTGTTTTGATATAGACGATGTTGCTGTATCTTTTCTGGAACTCTTTTACGATTTGCTCATCGTTTTGCTGAGAGCCGCTATTGACAACGATAATTTCAGTTTGGTCGGCTATTGTCTGACGTTCGAGGTCCTCGAGACAGCCGCGAATAAACTCTTGCGCGTTGTATGTTGAGACGATGGCTGAAACGAGGTAAGCCCCCTTCTGGGACAAGGAATCAGTAACACTGGCATCTTGTTGCTGAGGCATGACGGTAACAGGCGACTCGGTCAATCTGTCGATTTCTTTGCTTATGCAATCTTTCTGCTGGTCCGACAGCGTAATGAATGAGCAGTTGAGAATCTGCGAATAAGCGGCGGCGGCCTGGCGTGATTTACCCTGTTGTGCATAGGAGAAGGCCAGCTTCATAGCGGCATCGATGTAGCAAAGTGTTGCTGATTTTTCATCTTTGAAGGATTCGCCGAGCGAGGAAATATTATCCTGTGCAACGGCTATATATAACTGCCGACTCAAGGGTTCGAGGAATCTCTCGGCGACATCGAACCGGCCGAGTCGCACATTCATCCGGCCGACGGCATAGCGACAAGGAACGTTGTCCGGCTCAATGGCAATTGCCTTCAAGGCCCAGAACAAGGCAAGGTCGGGGTAATTTTTTTCGAGAAACGACACGTTGACCATAAGGCGGAAAAAGTTACTCTCGAGAGTAGCCCTGTTGGCGGGGTAGAAATTACTGAAGAACCTGATGTATTTTCTGATGCCGTGGGCCTTGCGTGCAAGCATCTCAGCCATTACCTGCGAGCGAAGGGTTTTTTCAATCCCGCCGGCATCGTCCACGTTCCGCGGGTCGTGATAAATTACAACATCGGGAAAATACATCAGGGCGTTTAAGCTTTCTTTTTGATGCCTGAAGATTCTGTAAGAAAGCTCCTGGCCTTCGGTGTGGAACAGGAATTCGTCGAAACCGCCTACTTCAAGTAAAACATCTTTTTTGAAGGCGCAGTTACCTTCGAGGTCCACAAGAAAAGGCATCGGCTCGTCACCGAGGTCGTAATGGTCCGGCTTGCGGTCGCCTGATTCGGGGAGGGCTTTGCCCCTGAGGCCGGATATGTCAGTTTCGTTGAAGTGCCTCAGGATATTTCGGACAAAATTCTCATCGGCTATGGCATCGTCATCCAGAAAAGCAATATAAGGCGCCTTCGCAAACCCTGCCCCGATGTTTCGTGCCAGCGACGGGCCATAATTGCTTTTTAGGTCCATACAGCATACGCCGAAAGGATACCGGCGGTTATCCGCGAGCGGGATTATGGTTAAGCCGTTGTTTACGACTATCAGCTCGAAATCAGATTCGCTTTGCCCGGCGAGAGCACCGATGCATTTGAGCAAACCATCGGTGCGGTTGAATGTCGCTATAATTATGGAAAGCAAAGGCACAGTGTCGGGATTTCGGTTGTCATCAACCTTTTCGACCGGTTCGACCGGCCGGCCCGTTAATATTTGGGCGGTTTGCCTTTTTACGATATTCGTCTCGCACCAATCAGTAAAAGGCGACGTGCCGGTCAAGCCGGCACTGCCGATGAATATAGAGTTAATGCTGGCATATTGATAGGCCTTTTTGATAAGCGCCGTCTCAAACCTGCCCACCCAGCCGCCGTTGCTGTGTTCGATGCTGTCGGACCTGCGCTGATACTGGCCAAGGACCATAGTGAGATACATAAACTCATATTTCTGGGCGATTCTGAGCCAGAATTCGTAATCGCCCGCCGAGAAGAATGATTCATCAAAGTAACCAAACTCGTCGTGGAGCTCCCTTCGCCACATCGGCTGGGGGCCGACGAAGCAATGGTCAAGCAGACGGGCCATGGTGAAATCACTCCTCGTGGTTTTGCCAACAACGGCACCCGTTTCGGCGTCAATAATTTCGTTGTCGCCGTAAACCAGGACTCCATCAGGGTCCCGGTCAAGGGCATTAGCCATTATTTCAAGGGCATCCTCGTAACGTCTGTCGTCGGTGTTGGCATTTGTGATGTATTTGCCGGTTGCGGCTTTGACGGCCTTGTTCCACGCGGCATAAATGGTCTCACGTTGTGCGGTTTTTATATACTTAATGTTATCGTATTTTTGCTGTAGCTCGGCGACGACGGCCTGCTCGTTTTGCTGAGAGCCGCTATCGACAACAATGATTTCAAGCTTGTCGGCTATTGTCTGGCTTTCGAGGTTTTCGATGCAGCCGCGGATTGACTCCTGCGAATTGTAGGTCGAAACTATCGCCGAAACGAGATACCGGCTCGGCGTTGCAGGCTTGTTCGCGGATAACGCAGGCTTTTCAGAAGTTAATCGCTGTGTCTGATGTTTTTTGATAGTGCTTAGAAAAACCGCTGCCTTTCGGCTTTGTTCTTCGTCGAAATCAAAGTGCTTTCTGAACCTTTCAAGAAACTGGTCGTTGAGTATAATCCGGTCCGGATAGCGATGAGGTTTTGCATCGGCGCAGACGCTGTCGTACTTCGTAGTCTTTCTGCAATGCAGTCCGCTGCCGTCCATACCTACGTTTTTGATGTGAGAACTTGTAGGATAGGCGTAATAACCATTATTAAGATAAACGGTAAGAATCCAGTTCAGCGTCCAGACGTCGTTTAGCCGACCTCTTAAGAATTTTTCGATAAAAACCTGGACTTCGCTCCCGCCCTGGGCGAGGTCGATTCCTCTTTCATTGGCCTCTTCAACGAGTTTTTGCAAGTCCCTGTCATAATATTTCCAGGCCCTTTTCCAGGTGGCCCAGCCCCAGCTGCAAATGCGCGGGCAAAAGTAAAGGTCGTAAGGATATTCACGGAGGAGTTCATCGGGCATCGATATCGAGTAACCAGCGACACCGAAAACTTTCGGATTGTCCTTGTATTTTTCGAGGCAGGTGCACATAAAATCGAAGAAGTGCTGCTGAGGAACACAGTCATCTTCGAGTAAAATCAGGCGGTCGTGCCGTTCGAATACAAAGTCGGTCGCACTGGTTATACTTTTCGCCAGGCCGAAGTTTTGCTCACGCTCGATTATTTCAGGCGTTGTCCAGTTTATGCTGTGAACAAGTCGTCTGACCAGCGAGACGTCCTGTTCGTGCTCAGGTCGCTTCGGCGCATCGCAGAATATATATAGGTTTTGAACATTGTGCCCTCTGAGCGATTTCAAGACTTCGAGCGTGTGTTTTGGCCTGTTGTAAACTACGAGTGCGACGGGGACATCGTTCTGCGGCGCCGCAGCCGGGCCGGTATGGGATGGCTGTGCAGTCACGTTGCCGGCCCCTCGATGTGGTTCGATTTCGCCCACCACTGGTTGCTCGGGACAGGCATCGCCGGGAGGGCCGGGCAGATAACACTTCTCAATCTCATCCCGCAGGGAGAAGATGTGGTCACTGTGCTTGAAGCGCAAATACTGCTCGTTAAAACTGTATCTCTGGTCTTTTTGTCCCTGCGAATCGGTAGATGGAGCATCATGATAAATGATGGTATAAGGCCAGTAAATAATACTATTCAGCATATCGGAGTTTTTTGCGATTCTGTAAGTCAGGTCATAGCCCTCATGGCCGAACAGCAATGGGTCCATCCCATTAATCGACAGGAATATCTCTCTTGAAAATGCGGAGCCCCCTTCAAGGTCGCAGACCGTTGGGAAGGGATTCGGACCGTGGTCGTAACCCTTCGTGCCATTATTCGTATTTTGGCTGCTTTTGGGCAGCGCCCTGCCGCGAAGGCCGCAGATGTCATAAGTTTTAAAGGCCGTCCTTATCGAACTTATATAATCCGGCCCAACAACAGCGTCGTCGTCGAGGAAGGCAAGTATCGCCCCCTTAGCAAAGAAGGCGCCGATGTTACGCCCTTCCGAAAGACTGAAGTTCATCGGACATTTGATATACTGGTCGAAGTCGTTGCCAAGCTCGTTGAGGTTGGTGCCGCCGTTATCTACAATAACTACTTCAAAATTCTCCTCGTTCTGTTTGCTGAGCGATTCGAGACAGTTTTTCAGCTCTTCAGTTCTGTTATACGTAACAATAATAACCGAGACCTGAACATCAGAGGACTTGTTCCGGGTTTTAGTCGTCCGTGGCAGCTTTGTGTAATCAATTGCCCTGCGGTATTGCTCCATCAATTCCACTGCCTGCTGGAAATTGCCGGCAGCAAACCGGTCAACTGCCTTGCGAAAACAAGCAACAGCAGGGTCAAACGATTCACCTGTCACTGGCCCGGACGGCAAAATCGTGTTCTCGTGCGGGTAGAGTATTTCTTTGAGTTTGTCCACGCTGAAAGTTTTGTCTGAAGCTTTTATTGCCTTCGAGTCAATTCTCGACAAGACCGACTGAGGGACCGAGCTGCATCCTGTAAACAGGTAGTAATCATCAAGCAAAAACTTCACAAACGAAAGCACTCGTGAGTAATTCACCCGGTTGTCGAACGAACCCTCAAGAGACGCCTTTAACGCGTCTTTCAGCTCAGCGACATTTACTTTCTCGACGAGACCAACCTTTGATAAAATATTATCCCCCAACAGAAGCAATTTACGTTTTCCAAGCAGTGACTCGAAGGCAACCGTGGAGTTTATCGATACAACCAAATCTGCAACGTCAATCAGGTCCCAGATATCGGCATCAGTTACGATACGCAGGTTCGGCGATTGCGGTGCGAGTTCCTGGAGCTGCTGACGACTTTCGGTTTTTGATTTTGGATGCGGTTTGACAATCAAGGTTGCGCCGGAGGGCATCGCATCGGCGACGGCACCGACCGCCTCGGCCACGGTCTTAAAGCATGAGAGCTCAGTGATGCTGGTATCTTCATCCACCCAACCCGGGAAGAAAATAACCGGCGAATTCACCGCGATAGAGAGTTTACGCCTAAGAGCATCACCACTGATTCCGGCCGGCTGCTGCCACGCGCTTGAGCCGGAACTAATGACATTCTGCAGGTACTGCTCGACTCTGTCCCGCTGAGATTCAGGTATGCCGGCGTTTGCCACAGACGGCCTAAGCGAACAACAGGCATTTATACCCGCCTCGTCTATATACCAACTGTCAGGCAACATACCCTTTTCGGCATAGAAAAAGGGTGTGCTCTGCTCCGACAGGAAAATCCTTATCATTCGTCGTATGTCCGCCATTCCATTCCAGACAATGACCAAGTCCGGCTGAACAATATGAAAAGCCGACCTGAATCTGTCGAAGCGTTCGAGCAGGCGCTGTGGTGAATCCCAAAGCGCGAAGCCGGGCGCCAGTTCGAGCAGACGCCGGGATGGCGTGCCCACAGGTCCACAGGCAGCCAAGGCCGGTGCCAAATCCGGGAGCTTTGCATAATCGATAATATTGTATGCATCAAGCTGTCCGGCCGGTTCCTTCACGTCACAAGCCGTGCAAAACAGCTCATAAGGCAGAGATGCCAAGCCATCGTAAAAGGATTTGTAAACGCGGAGAATCCAGGGGTCGGCCGTCTCAATTGAGAACAATACTCTTATCTTTCGGTGCATAGCTATTTTCACAAATTACTATATCTCGTCAGCTCGCCCGCCAGTTGCACAACCATCCCCTACCGTCCTGCTTGTGCCACGTAAAAACCCCTCGGGCGTTTATGCGTATCCAAGCTGTGCGAGCTGTGCGATAATCTTGGAATCCATCTCCTGCTGCGGCATACTATTTTTTCGTTCGCCACCGGAACTCAACAAATCCGTTAACCGGCGGTCAAGGGCCTTCATAGTGGCGTCAGCGAATGGTTCAGCCGACAGGTCGCTGGTCTCCTGCGGGTCATTTTGCAGGTCATAGAGCTGCAACTGAGGATGAGTGGTGTTCTTTATATACTTCCACTCCGGCGTCCTTAGTGCATACATACGGTCAGTATTTGTTTTCGTTAAAAGTTGAATCACCCCCCCGCCTTCCGCCACGACAGGCAAAGGCGCCGCCATATATTCGTCGCGGATACAAGGCAACAGCGAAACCCCGGACATCCGGCAATCGCTGTTGAGATTTAAAATCTCCAGGATAGTCGGGAAGATGTCGATATTGCGAACCTGCTGCGATAATATTTTGTTCGATGAATGCAACTGCGGGTATCTCAAAATCAGGGGCACACGGAGGTTAATATCGAACATTCTCACATAATGTCCCCATCGTTGATGCTCCCAGAACTCCTCGCCGTGGTCCGCAGTAACAATCAAGAGGGTATTTTCGAGCAGGCCGTGCTTTTGGAAACAATCCAACAACCTGCCAAACATGCTATCGAAATACGCTATCTCCGAATCGTAACAGTCCATTATCAATTGCCTGTCCAGCGGGCTTATCCGGTCCTGGTCCCGGTGAAGTACGTCGTATATGCTGTTGAGCTGTCTGACAAAGCGAACAACCTCTGCTTTGGGTTTGTCGGCCGAGAACCGGGAAAAATGAGGTTGTCTTGGAAGATATGGCGCGTGGGTGTCCATATAATGCAACCACATAAAGAACGGCTGCCGTTCATTTGCGTCCAGCCAGGCGCCGACCTGCTTTGTTAAATCCCCGCTGCAGACATACGGCTGAGTAAATTCGACATTCTCCCTTTTAGTTACACCCTGCCAGGAATACTCGATGGTGGCCGGTATTTTAATATTAGTCTTTTCTGGAAAAAGGTCGTAATAGCAACTATACCCCCTGCTGTAACCATGTTTGCCGCAAACCAAAGGATTGGTATTGAATCCCACCGTGCAATAGCCGGACCTGTTCAGCACCTCGGCGATGGTGGGGACATCGGCGGAAAGAGTCGTAAGATTCCCATCCACACCCGTGCGGTGCAACGACGGATAAAGCCCGGTGATAATAGAAGGAATGGAGCTGACCGTACAGGATGATGCGGAAAAAGCCGACGTAAACAGGACCGATTGTTCTGCAAATTCATTGAGCCTTGAGCCGGTCGGTCTGCCATAGCCATAACACGAGAGGTGGTCAGGCCTGAGGGCATCAACTAATACAACAACGACATTGGGCTTATTATGCTGCATATCAAATCAGCGGTGCGCATTGTCACGGTAGGCCGAGACAACGCGCTTACTTTTGCGAATCGAGCCAAGTTTTTCAGCAGTAACGTTTTTTTGCGCCGAAAGCACAAGCTGAAGCTGATGATAAAGCTCAGCAAGATGCTCCCGGCTGACTTTGTATTCCGGCCTTTCAAGCAGTCGGGCTTGCGTTATTTTCTCTACAAGCGGTTCGCACTTTGCAGCCAACCGCTCCATATCCGTGAAGCTTCCCCGCCGAGCCCGGTCGAGCTGTTTTTCGAGCAGCTCGGTAAGTTGAGTCAGCAGTTGCATCTCTTCTTCTACACTCATTTGCCGTTGACTCCGGGCTGAGCCTTCTCCGCGGGTCCGCGTTCAAGCTCTTCGAGCAGGTTTGCCGCATCTTTGTGGTCCGGCTGTAGTGCAAGAACGTCACGAAGGAGGTTTTGGGATTCGTCAAGCCGACCGTCTTTCATATACAAAGCAGCCAGGGCGAACATAACCGATGTATCGCCGGGATGCATCTTCAGATACGCACGAAGGTAGTGGATTATCTTCTCAAACGAACCCATCTGGCAGGATGTCTGAAACAGTCCGAGCAGCGCGGTCAGATTGTCGTTTTCAAGCTCAAGGCATTTAAGATACATCTGGAAGGCCTCCGTGTAGTGCGCTCGCTGTTGCGCGATAATAGCCAGGCCAGCATAGGCCCTGGCACAGGCCGGGTCAAGCCGGCAGGCAACCTTGAAGGCAATCGCAGCGTCTTCGGGCAGGTTTTTCTGCAGGGCGACAACACCCAGGCCGAGGTAAGGTCCCGCAGCATCCGGGTCGAGCGAAGTCGCCTTCTCGTAGTGCTGCTGCGCTTCTTCATATTTACCGACACTCGTCAGACAGTCAGCCAGCTCCATCAACAACTCATAGTGCTGAGTCGAATTGGGCTGTTCGACAATTGTGTTTTGCGTAGTATCGGTTGCGGTGGTTTGCTTTTCAGACATTTTGCCGATTCCTATTTACGTTTGCTGTTTGTATGTGCGGCCTGTTGCTCTTCAATAATTTCAGGCGACAGGTGGCAGGTTAATATATCTTCGGCCCTATTGAGCAGCACCAAGGCCGATTTGAAATCTCTTTCCCGCCGTCTAAGCCGTGCCTCCAGCATCAGCGTATCCACGGTCGGGCGCCGGCTGTTTACCCACGAGATAAGCTCGGTCGCCCTGCCAAAATCCCCGGCGTTAAACAGGGCGGCAGCAGCCTGTGATTTCATCCATAACTGATTCTGATGATGTTCAGCAATGAACTCATAGATTTTAGCGGCTTGTTTCCAGTCGCCCTGCTTTTCGTTTTCGTGTGCCTGTTGAAGCAGCGTGTCAAACTGGAATGGAATCTCTTCAGGCCGCAGACGACGCAGGCCGACGCCCGCGGCCACAAGACCTTGCTCAATGGGTAAATTCGGGTATCCGGAGCGAGCGATCTGCAGATGTTCTCTTTTCGCAACTACCGCACGACAGGCAGGCGTGGAATCCTCAAGCTCAAACGCCTCAGAAGCATTCGATGTGTTGAGCAGAGCGTAGAGAGAATCCTCCAGCCACATATCGCGAATTGGAAAATCCGGCGGGACCACGGCTACGAAGTCAGCGTCGCAATCGGCAAGCGCCCTGTCAATGCGCTGAAGCTGCGTTGCGGCCGGGTCGACAGGCACTGTAACGATATTCGATACATCGGTGCTCAGGCGAGCTATATCCTCGCCCGGCAGTGTCAAATACAACTTGTTGGGATAGAAAGTATGTCTGCAAATAAGACCGATTGTAAGGGCTGTTTGACGATTGAGGCGGTCGGCGGTGCAGATTATGGATAAATCCCCGAGCATAGGCCAGGGCCTGGCCGGCCTTGTCGTGCGAATAGTCATCACGTTGCGGATGTATTCTTTTTCGTCCTTTCGCTTTTGAATTGATATCCTGTCACTTTCGCCGATGGACTGAAAGTATTCGCCGGTAATTTGATGAACGTGACAGAAATCGGAGAAAAAGGCCAGCCGACGTGTCATATCCCAGTCAATCAGAACGTTGAGCGTCTCGTTATAAGGCCCCGTCTTATCGAGCAGGTCCCTACGATGAAGACAGCTTACGTGCAGGACGTGGTTGTAATACAGCATAAGGAATCGGTCGAAGTCTCTGCTGACCTTGACGACTTTGCTCAGTGCGATTCTCCTTCCGTCCGGAGCAGGTCTGTAATATGTTTTATAGAGGTCGGTATAAGCAACTCCGCAGTCGGTATGATTCTCCAGGGTGTCAACAAGCGTTTCAATATGATGCGGATAGTAGATGTCGTCGTCATCGAGATAAGCCACGTATTTTCCCCCGGCGTGTTCGAGGGCGACGTTGAGCGAAGCCGCCTTGCCGCAATTTTGATTTTTATTTATGAACAGGATTCGTGGGTCGTTAAACGATTCAACTATGTTTGTGACGTCACTGCCGCCGTCGTTTATGACTATGATTTGCAGATTGGCATAGGTCTGGCGCACGGCGGAATCAAGTGCCTGTGCCAGATACAAGGGCCTGTTGAACGTCGGCACAAGGACACTAACCATCGGTCCATTTTTGGTTTCGCTCGTCCGGCTCATTTGGGGGCTACGTTCCAGCAGCACAAGTTACGGCAGATTTGCGGGCGTCTATTTCGGCCCCGAAGCGCAAAAAGAGCTTGTTGATTTCGCTTAGCTGTTGCTTAAGCGAATACTTTTCTTCAACGAACGCCCGATATCGCTGCGGCTGGTAAGAATCCGAACAAATCTGCCCGCAGAACTCCTCGGCGATGTTGAAAAGAAACTCTGGGGGCAGTATCTGCTCAGCGCCGGGGAAATTGTGAACAACGGGCTTAAGCCCACAGGCCATCCCCTCCAAAATACCCATTCCCTGACTTTCCGATATGCTGGCGGATACTATAAAGTGTTTATCCGCAAGCCAGCCACTGACATCGTCTCGCCAGCCATCGAAGAACACCACGTCAGACAGGTCGAGCGCTTTGACCATATGGCGGATATACTGCTCAAGTGCCGCGTCCTGGAAAACTCCGGCGAAAAACAGCTTGTATTGCGGGTCTATATAGTGCAGCTTTTGCATGCACTGCAGCAGGAACATCGGATTCTTTCTCACATTCAGATAGCCGATACAGGCGATGTTTTTGCCTCGCGGTTTTTCGCCAAAATTGAACTTTTCGAGATTTACGCCATTGGGAATTGTAACGAGACTGGTGTGAGCTTCGATAGCCGGGACCTGTCGCAACAGAGCATCCTTTACGAAGGAGTTACCCACGGTAATAAGCGTATCGATATTCTCCCAGTTTGTCTTCATCGGCCAGTCGCTGTAGGCCTCGAAACGGTGCAGGCGAACAATATTTTTAGAGACCTTAGGCAGCTTCGATGCGGCGGCAACGATACCGGTGCACCATTCGAACCAGCATATATCACTGGACTGCATCACCTCACGTATCCGGTTGACATCGGAGCTTTCACAAAATTCGACCGGGAACCGCTGCTCGATGAAGCTGTAAATGTCCGAAAGGAACTTCACGTCCCCTTTCACGCCGCAAAAAAACGCGACCTTCGGCCTTTTAGTTCGTATGACCTTCAGCATAGGCGTAAGCAGCTCCTGGTTGGGCGAGACCTGTAACGAACGAAGGAGCATTTCGATGGCATCGCCCGCGCGGCCCTGGTCGAGGAAGACGTTTGCCGTCCTGTTGAGAACATCGGCATTTAGAATACCCTTGCGCGCCATATCATCGAAAAGCTCGGCGGCGTGTTTTGCATTTCCAACGGCCAGGCAGGCCTCCGCGAGATTCCAGAGTATCTCCGCAGAATCCGGGACGAGAATCCTTGCCCTTCGGAAGTATTCTATCGCCTCTTCGGACCGTCCAAGGCAGTGCAGAATCGCCCCGGCATCGTTTATCGCCTGGGCGTCGTCAGGGGAAGAATTCAGGTGCAACTGCATACACTCCAGGGCCTCTTTGTGCCGGCCGGCTTCGGCCAGCTTGAGGCCCTCCTGGTAGTAATTATTGGTGTTTTCCATTAACTTTCGCTCCCTAATCTGACCTTCAACAAAACACAGGTGCACCGACTTTATGCACCCGGTTTGACGCCGTAAAACGATGCAAACGGCGTGCCCGCAACCTCACCGGCTCCTCAGGCAACACCAAGGGCGATCAAACCCGCAGAAACCTCAAAATGTGTATAAATATCGAACATTTCCACGGGACATCGCCGACACGGCAATATCCTGATAACACCCACCCCCGTTATTCAATGAAATCAAGCAGCGACAAGGACATAAGCTTGCCGGCAACCGACAGTGACATCTCGTAAAGCAATTCGTGACGCGACAGGTCTATGGCAATCTGGGCAATGTCCGCTTCTTCCAGGCGGCTCACCTCGTCTTCGGCGTCGTACTTTACGCTTTCGAGACTGTCATTGAGCTGACTGAGGAATCCTACTTTTGCCCCCACCGAAACCTGTTTCTGAGTGACGAGATTCCCTATTTCCTCAAGTGCTGTCATCGAGTCGCTGTGAAGCTGGTTTAGCTGCTGGTCCGACAGGTCCCTGTCGTTTCTGAGTATATCGCGGATACTGATTAGCGTGCTGAAAATATCGTATGTCCCGGGGACACGAACAAGCTCGACGCCGGTAGAGTCTATCCCGGTCGTATCAACGTAAAGGACCTTTCCGGTTCGGGAATCCGTTACCTGCTGATTTGCGTCTCCACCTGAGGGAACGGTCACGAAGGTGGCACCGTCGTCTATTGAAATTTGATAGTTCGAGCCGTCGAATGTTACCGTCAGCCAGACGTCTCCGGTGACATTGGAGGTTCCCGTACCGGCAGCGGCACCGGTGATGCCGCTGAATTCGGGCGTGGACCGCTGCGAGGAGCGAAACAGGTCCTCACCCACATAATACGCGGCTGACGTTACGCCGGGAGCAACATCGACGTTGCGCTGGTCCAGACTGCCCTGATAACTGACGGAGGTGATTTCGCCATCAGTGCGCTCGACAACGTACGGGGCCTGAGAGGTATTTGCTCCGCCAAAGAGGTAGCAACCGTTATGTTTTGTATTGGCGAGCTGAACCAGTTGCTCAAGCACATCGTCAATCGCCTCGGCAGCCCTTTGGCGCCCGTCTTCGTCGTAAACACCGCTGGCAATCTGGGTGACACTAACCCTTGCCTGGCTGATGACCGAACTCATTTGCTGGAGAACAGACGAGCTGACCTCAAGCGTGCTCATTGTGTCGGACAGCTTCTGGATATAATTTTCGAGCGAACTCTGTTCGGTATTGAGCGTGAGTATATGATACGCAGCCGACGGGTCGTCCGACGGACGATTTATCCGAGAGCCGGTTGAGACCTGTTCCTGCAGCCGGGTAAGGGCGTCTGAATGCCGTGCAAGGGCGAAGCTGACGTTGTTGTATATGCTGTTAAGTATGCCGCTCATTTGTTATCACTCATTAAAATCGCGTGTTATAGCAACTCCATAATAGTAGTTATCGTTGACTGAACGGTGTTTAGATACTTGGCCATCGCCTCGAACATCCGTTCAAAGACAAGCATCTGTGCGGCTTCATCGTTAATGTCCACACCACTGATTTCGCTTTGCTGGTTCGTCAAGCTCTGCAGAAGGGTCTCGATGCTGTCCTGCGACATCTGCTTGATTGACAACTGCTGCCCGATATCGGAGACGAGCTTGCGGTAAAACTGGCCGGCGGTAAGCGAGTCCAGCTCGTTAATCTGCAGCTCACTGACCGAGGCCAATTTTAATGCGTTGGCATTGTCGGTCATATCCGCACCAAGAGAGGTCGCTATCCGACCGGGCGATTCCGAGACATCGCTGCACAGTTCCATACTGGATGCGTTTACACCTGAGAAAAAGGTATTGAGACCAACCGCCGCCAGTAATCCCGATGTATCGGAACTGGCAAAGGCAGCTATCTCAAAGCTGTCACCATTGTTGAGGTCACCTGTGCCGACGGCTATTTTGATTCCGTTGCCGAAATCAAGCAGGTCACCGGCTGCATAACCGGTGCCGATGTTGAGCGTATCGACAAGCTGCAATGATTCGTCTCTTACCTCAAGCAACAACGGGGCATTTCCAACGGTCCCGCTGCCTACCACCGTGAGTGTAAAGGTCTGGTTTTCGGCGCCGGTATAAATACCGGATACTGAAACGCTCGGCGGCGAACCGGCGGTGAAAGTCTGGGCCGTCGGCTCAGACAGCACCGCAGGAAGAAAGTCAAATTCATAGCCGGAATCGGCCTGAATGCTTAACCGTGAGCCGGATACCGTTGCATTTAGCCCCGTGATGGCTGAGATGGCCGATGCAACCGTGGTCAATGTATCACTCGAAGCATCGATATCAATTTGATGGCGGGTTACTTCACCGGTAGTGGTATCGATTACGCGAATAAACAAAGCACCGTCGCTTATAGGCGGGTCAAAATCGCTGAGGTTTTGGCTTGTCATCGCCCAGCCGGTCAGCTCGGTAAACGAGCCGTCGGAGCCGACTCCCTCGACGTGGTACTGATTGACCTGCTGAATTATCGCCAGAGCAAGTGTATCGAGGTCGCTATGAATGTCAGCAAGAGTGGTATTATGCAGAGTCATAAGACCGGCGAGTTTTCCGCCCTGAATCTGAGTCTGGTAATTGTATGCGCCGACGGGGGTAATACCGAGCTTACCGTCATTATTAAGGCCGACTTCAAGCTCCAGTGTATTTGTGCCCATAACTATTGGGATACCGCCGGCCTCGACATCGACGACGCCATATTCTCTCTGCTGCGTCTGGACCCCCATCAGCTCGGACATCCGGCTTATGAGCTGGTCTCGCTGGTCACGCAGGTTGCCCGCTTCGGTGCCGCCCATCTCTACTTGTTGTATATTTTCATTAAGCTTGGCAATCTGCGAAGCCAATTCGTTGGTCCTGCCGATGATGTTTTTGGCCTGCAGTCTGATTTGCGATTCGAGGTTTGTCAGGAAGTCGCCGAGCATTCTGAACTGGCTGGCCATTGCATCCGCCGAGGAAAGCACGTCGTTGCGGTAAACAACCTGGTCGGGATTGGCACCAAGACTGCTTAAGGAATTGAAGAACCGGTCTATGGCGGCATTGAGACCCGTATTACCCGTCAGCTCTCCAAAGGCCGATTCCACGCTGCTGAGCGTTGAGGATTCCTGTGAAACCTGGCCGAGCGAAGACTGCTGACGGAGAATCTCAGCTTCGAGGAATTCATCTATCATCCTTGTAATACCGGCGACCTCGACGCCTCCACCAATAAGCAGTCCGCCTTCCCATCGCGAGAAAGCGGTGACCAGGTCCACTCTCTGGCGGTGATATCCCTCGGTGGCGGCGTTGGCGATATTATTGCCGACAACGTCAAGCCCTCTGCGGGCTGCATCGAGTCCGCTCAATCCTATATCAAAATTCCACATTCGCTGTACTTATCCGTCTAAAGCCCGTCAAAGTCGCATATTCATAAATGCGGCGTCGGACTCTCTTGAGGCCGAGCCGGTCGAATCGTAGCAAATCGGGCCGGTCTGACCGCGGTCGAAGACAATTTTCAAAAGAATCGCATTTATCCTTGCGCAATCCGACAATAATGTGACCGTGGAAACGTATTCGGTCTGCAAACGTCTCACCAGTGTCTTTAGCTTTTGTTGAATTCCAGCAACAGCACTCTTTGCCGGCTCGGCTATTCGCGATTGAAGCACGGACAGCGTTAACCTGTCCCCCTTACAGCCGAGCAGACCTGAGAGCTGCTGACGTATCAAACTGCGTTGCTGCTCGTTTGCCTGATAGTCCTGTGCCTCGGTTCGTATCTTTTCGAGAACCCGGGCAAGCGCCTGTTCGTCGCGCTTTATCACTAATTCCCGAAGCTCGTTCAGCCGGGAGGTTGCGCGTTCTATCTGTTCGATATCCCGGTCGAGGACATCGAGCAGCTCCCGAACTTTTTGTGATAATTCGGATGACTGTTCAGTCATAAACTCTCATCCAGCGATTGTGGGGATTGATTTTGATTTTGCAGGTCGTTAAAGAACTGCTGTAGGTCTTTCCACAATCCGAGGCCGCCCTTGTCCGCAACGTCACGTGCGAGGTAAAGCCAGAACAATCCCTGCACCTGCCCTGACGCAGCATCCTCCTCGAAACCCCAGTTACCGACGGTTTCCTTCATTTCATCGAACAGCTTTGTCAGCAGGACCGACTCAAAGTCTTTTGCCAGCTTTTCTGTTTTCGCGGTATCTGCTTCAGACGAACCGGTCTTACGTGCGATACCGTTAAGTCCGTCAGCCGCTATCTTTTCGAGCAGTGTTGGCGGCATAACGGGCGTCGTCAATATGAGGTTCACGCCATCCATAGATTCACCTACATAATCTCCAGCCGGGCCTGTAAAGCTCCGGCTTTTTTCAAAGCATTAAATATCGCGATAAGGTCTCTCGGCGTCGCCCCGATGGCGTTGAGCGTCTTGGCAAGGTCCGAGACGGTAACCGAGCGGGAGACCGGAATCAGATAGCCCTGTTTTTCTTCGACACCTATGATTGTGTCGGGCACTCTCTCTGTTGAGCCTGCATCAGAGAAAGGCGCCGTGGGCTGAGAGACAATCTCAGTCTCCTTGATTTTGACGACCAGACTGCCCTGGGAAATCGCCACTCCTGATATGCTGACATTTTCGCCGACCACAATTGTTCCGGTCCGCTCATTTATCACCACGACTGCGGGCACATCGACGACGACCTCCAGCCGGGTTATATCGTCAATGAAGCCAGCTATTCCGGCAGCTTCGACCTGGTCAGGAATTCTCACCCTGATGGTGCCAGCATCGACCACCGCAGCACAATCAGGGCTCGCTATATTAACCATATTGCTGATGCGCTGTGCGGTTGTAAAATCGCTATTCCTGAGATTGAGCGTGATGAACCTCTGGTCGGCAATCCGCTCGACGAACGTCGCAACCTCAGCCATCTCGACGATGGCGCCATCGGGTATTCTGCCGACCGTCTGATGGTTCTTTGAGATTGAGGCCTCACTGCCACCAGCGGCCCAGCCGCCCAGTGAAATCCCGCCCTGTGCCACGGCGTAAACCTGGTCATCGAGACCTTTTAACGGCGTAGGCAGCAGCATTCCCCCCTGCAAGCTCTTTGCGTCTCCAATGGCTGAAACATCGGCATCTATTCGCGAGCCGACCCGTGAGAAAGCTCCAAGCTCAGCAGTAACCATCACAACGGCGATATTGCCCCCGGTCAAATCCTTCGGCGACAACACCAGGCCTGAGTCACGTAATATGTTTGTCAGCATCTGACGCGACGGCTGTGTGGCATCACCCGTGCCCGCCAGTCCGATTATCAGGCCGACACCTGAAAGGGGATTGCCGCGAATACCCTGAATATCAACAACGTCTTTGATGCGCTCGCATAATCCGAGACCAGAACAACCAAGCAACATTGCCAGCGGCACAATCAAACGGTATCTCATAAGCAGCTATCCTCAAAAACTGCACAGTGAATCTTCATAGGTTGTCAGAAAGGCCAGATGATATCGAATATTCTGCCAAGCCATCCGGGCCTTGTGTACGGTTCGGAAACACCACCGTTTCTGCTGACGATGCGAAAATCGGCCACCTTTTCACTTTCTACCGTGTTGTCGAACGCGATGTCGCTCGGTCGAACGATACCGCTGATTTCAATGACCTGAGTATCGCCGCCTATGTTGCGGTTGCGTGTTCCAATAACCACGAGGTTGCCATTGGGCTGAATATCAACGACGGTGACGGTAACACTGTCTTCGAAGCTGCGCTCGTCCTTGTAGTCGGCCTTGCTCTTAAGCTCATTGGTGGATTTGGCACTCAGGCCGAATTCTCCAAGGTCAGCGAAGCCGCCCACCTTGCCGTTAAAGGTGTTCGACCTGTCCGTATCCTTCTTGAGGTCTCTCTTGGCCTTGTTATCGACCTTGCTGTCTTCTGTGATTTTGATGGTCAATATATCGCCGATGTTTCTGGCCGTATCATCGGCGTAAGGGCTGGGCTTATTTTTATCTCTTTTGGCCCAGATTGAGTCCCCCCGTGCACAGGCAGTGACAAGCACTAAACAAAGAGCAGCAACAAGAAAACCAAACCCAATTCCTGGCCTCGAAGACTTCACAATATGATTCGCTTTAGTTCGGCTCATTTTCGATATCCTCTAAAAAACCGGCTCAACGGTTCCATCTTCATTGACCTTAGCCAATATCACCCGCTGCGAATCAAGGTTTCGAACTTTTATGCACTCGCCGAGCCGGCCCTTCTCCATAGCTTTACCCATCGCAGTTACAACAAGGCCCGGCCTTTCGACCCTAACAACAACGGTCTGATTGCGTTCGACGACCACCTCCGGCCGTGGGGTCACTGCCATCTCCGGGCTGATGACCGTTCCCGCCGGTAGTCTGCGAACCGCAACAAGCCCATAAGGAACCGTCCAATCAGGCACAGGCGGCTCGTTAGAAATAACTTTTTCAATTCTCGTGTTATCCGGCGTTATGGTCTCTCCCGCTGACACTTCCGCAACTGTGACCGCCCTGCTGATATTATACCTGGGGCGAAACACGACCTGCCGCGTTCCTATCAGCTTGCCGTCTGCGACCACGCTGACTTCGGTGACGGCCTGACCATTTGCGCCGCGCGATACCAGACGCGGAACCATATCGATTTGTAGAGCCTTTTCGGGAAGGGCCAACTTAGCCGGCTCTCGCGCTGCCTGCCAACCTGTGATGGCCTTGTCCCTGATGTTATCAGAAAGAAACAACGAAGCTGACTCGATGAAACTCTGACCCGTGATAACGGTAGTATTATGCCTGACGGTAACTGAATCAGCACCCGACAAGACGGGAACACAATCAGCTATTTCGCTGCAGGCGAGCCGGCTGAGTATCAGCGAGCGGTCGATGGTTACCTTCTGGCCAGGGATTGAGATTCGGCCGAGACCAATCTCTCTTGCCTTTGATGCAAAAGGCTCCCTGCCCGTGACAACGGCGACCTGGCCTAAAGTCAACCTCTCACCTTCCACGGTCGTTTCCCTCGGCAGATGTATAATCAGCCGGGGGTGCTGCGCCGAAACTTCTGAGTCGTCGGGCGCCGACGACCAGCACAACTGCGAGCAGGTCAGCAACAAAGCAACAGCAACGCCAAACAGTTTCATCTTCATATCACGTTAACTATCTGCCAATAGTCGTTGCGGTTCGCAGCATTTCGTCTCCTGCGCGAATCGCACGTGCGTTGATTTCGTAGGCCCGCTGGGCCGTGATAAGATTGACAAGCTCGGTCACCATCTGGACGTTTGACCTTTCGAGCATACTCGACTGAATCGCGCCGAATCCGTTTTCGCCCGGAGTCCCCGTTACAGCCGTGCCGCTGGCCTCGGTTTCGGAAAAGAGGTTGTCCCCTTCGTTCGACAGTCCGGCGGGGTTCGGAAAACGGACAAGCTGCAAAGTGCCGACCACCGAGGTTGTCCCCCCGACATCGGTTACATTTACCGTTCCGTCTTTGCCTATATCAACAGCCACGGCATCGGTCGGCAGCGTGATTGCCGGCTCTATGGAATAGCCGGCCGTGTTTACAAGCTGGCCGTTGGCATTTACCTGCAAAGCCCCGTCGCGCGTGTATCTTATGTCACCATTAGGCATCGTAACCTGAAGAAATCCATCGCCGTAAATGGCGATATCCAGAGGTCTGCCTGTATTGTCCAGCTCTCCGACGGTGAATACTTTTACCGTTGCAGAGGCCCGTACGCCGCTGCCTATCTCAAGCCCGGTCGGCGAGTTTATACCGGAAGCAACTTCGGCGCCGGCCTGGCTCATCTTAACATAGAGCAGGTCCTGGAAATTGATTTGGCTCCGCTTGAAACCGGTGGTATTGATGTTGGCCAGGTTGTTCGCAATAACATCCACCATCATCTGCTGGCCCGTCATACCCGTCGCGGCCGTCGAAAATGCTTTTAACATAACAATAAGCTCCTCAAAACTAACTGATGTGAACAAAAGATTCAGCTTTTTCGTTTCTCATCACCCACCTGCGTAAAAAGTCCAAGCGTCAACCCATCGCAACGCCCATAATGCTGCTGGAGGTTTCACTCTGGGCCGATACGTATCTCATATTGGCTTCATAGAGGCGGGTAACCATTATCATATCAACCAGCTCATCGACTATCATGACGTTGGACGCTTCCTGATAACCCTGCTTGATTACGACGTTATCAGCGGGCTCAGGTCGAATATCCTTATCAGGCATCACAAAACAATTCGCGCCGGCGGGGACAAGCTTGCTCTGGTTTTCCTGAAAGTCCACCACTTGAAGCTTTCCTATGTTGATGTCGCCTGCAGTTACCCGGCCGTCCGCCGAGACCTGAAGCTGCGCAAGGCCAACAGAAACCGGCACCGTGATTGGACCTGCCTCGCCGGCAACGGTCCTGCCCATCGAATCAACTATCTGACCATTCTGATTTGTCTGAAACGTTCCGTTGCGTGTATACAGAGGGCCCTCAGGTGTCTCTACGACAAACAGGCCGTTGCCCATCAGGGCGAAATCCAGATTCCTGCCGGTCTGAACGAGACTGCCCTGTGAAAAATCGAAGGCCGATTCCAAGTCTATGTTGCCGGGTTCATACGTTTCCGCTGTGCCCTGCTGCGCATCGAGGGCCTTAGAGAAAGCATTGCATCTGCGTTTGAATCCGGCGGTGCTTGCATTGGCCAGATTGTGGGTGATTATCTCAAGCTCCCGCGTTAACGCATCGATACTGGCACTGACCTGTGTCGTCGGCTCCATTAGTTCGTCTGCTCCTTTGCAGCTACGGGTTGGGATTTATCTTGTGTCTGTTCAGGAGGTTGCGTATCTGTTTGTGGTACCTTTTCTTTCTTTATACTTCCTGTAGTCTGTGCAAGCTGAGCAATCTGTGCTTCTTCAAGCCCGACAAGCGCTATTGACAGACGACGCGCTTTTTCTTCCTTCATTGACTGAGCCGGCTGAGCACTTTGCTGGACAAGTCCGACATCTTCGAGCCATTCGACCTGTTCGCCATTACTGCGGGTACCTGTCGGCCCAATCACAGCCAGAACCCTGTCGCCGACATTTGCCGGCAGTGTTGTTTCGAGGGAGACAACGCGACCGACCAGTCCGGTGACAACCGCAGGTACGAACTGCGGAAGTTGAGAATTGACCTGCGAAACAGAATCCGATTTGGTGGAAAACGGAAACAATGCCACAAAAGCCGTCTCGTGCCACGATGTTTCACCCGGTCGCGAATCGGATGCCTTTGGTTTTGCAGCCATCGGTGCCTTTGCAGGCACCGAAGCGCTCTGTCGCGCCGGAGCCCCAGCAGGAGCCGAAGCCGCCTTGCGAAAGCCCATTTTATTTCGCAAATCGGCAAGTTGCTTTTCCAATCGACTCGTTTCGCTGGTCGGCTTGCCCGCTGAAAGACTCTCCTTAAGCAACGCCGCAGAACCACTGTCGAAAGCGGCACCGGAACTGAAAATAGCCTCGGCCTTAATAAGGCCGGCCTTGACTGCAACGGCCATAAGCAGGTCGGATTCGGATTCGGTCAAGCCCTTTCGAGCAGCGTTATCAGAAAATGCCTTTTCTGCTTTCTTGACTTCCCGGGCCTTCCTGAGCAGAGTCACAACCACCAGTGCAACAGCAGAAAATACAAGCAGAAGCACCATACCGATGCTAAACCATCTGTTGTTTGCTGAACCACTTTCGACCTGCTGCATTGCCTGCCATCTTTCTCTCGCAGTAAGCCCCAGTACACCCTCCGCTAACCAGATGGCGATAAGAGCCGGTGCATTCATTTTATTCACTCCAAAACATTACCTGATTAGAGTTGACAGTTCCTGCAATATTTCATTTGCAACTCTAATGGTCCTGGCATTTGCCTGGAAACCATTCTGTGCCTGAATCAGGTTGATAAACTCGGTAGCAACATCGGCATTTGATTTCTCCAGAGAGCCGCCGTGGATAGAGCCGGCACCGCCGGTCAGGGCCTGAGTGGCAACCGCTCCGCCGGAGTTAGCCGACGGGATGAAATAGCTGCCCCCAATGCTTTCCAGACCGGAGGTATTCTGGAACAGCGCTATTTGCAGCGTCGCGATATCCTTTTTTACTCCGTTCGAAAATGCACCAATGAGTATGCCCTCCTTGTTAACCGAGACGGTGGACAATCGCCCCGCGGTGTAGCCGTCCTGTTCTCTGGCTACCGCGGTGGAATTACCTGCAAACTGAGTCAGGCCATTTAGCTGCCCGGCGGTTCCCATCGATATTGCAATCGTCTGCGGATTTGTGGTGTCGTGTGCAAAGGTTATCACAAACTCAGCGGTATCGCCTATCGTAGTGTTCAGCCCCGAGAAAGAACCATCGGAAGCATTGAACTCAATCCCTCTTATCCTTCGATTATCCAATGTCAGCTCCTGCACATCCCCGGTAATCGAGGTGAGAATCATATCCCAGGTATTAGTCGTATCGGTGCGGACAAGTGCACCGCTTAGCACGTGCTTGCCGCCCTGACTGTCATAGACCGTGATGTTGACGTTTTTAACCTCTTCGCCCCCGACGGTTGTAACCTCGAAATACGACGGCATCTGCAATTGAGCATCTCCTGAGTTGGCAAACGTAAGGCGCACGTCCGACAAACTGTAACCGCTCTGTGTATCGGTTATCTGGATTTTCCCATCGACAAGCGAGGCCGTGCCGCTCGTTCCAAGGACGCTGTTTATGTGTGTAATCAGTTCGCCTACTGTCGTCGTATCGATAACGCTCAAGCCGGCTGCATCGACCAGAGGGTTGCCGTCACGGTCATAACCCGACACTGTAATCGTAGCCGAGCTAAGCGTGCCGGCGGTAAACTGGTCAAGGGTATCAAGCTCATCCGAAGTGGTTGCAGAGGTTCCGCTGCTTACGGTAAATTTAATATTCGACGCGAGGACATTTGTCTGTGTCGTCGTAAGGGTTGCATCGGCACTGAGGTTTCCGGCGACTATAACTTCACTGGTCGTTTTGGCCGCCATTGCAATGTCGTACGGCACGTGCACGTTACTATCTCCGGCCACCTGGAATCCATCCGCCTCGCCTTCAGAACCGATACGCTGCACACGGTATCCGGTTGAGGGGTCAACCAGCACCGAATCCTGGTCTACTGCAAATGCACCCGCACGCGTGTAAACGTACTGCTGACCGTCGCTGAGAACGAAATATCCCTCACCTTCTATCGCCAAGTCGAGCGGATTACCGGTGTTTACAATGTTTCCCTGCGACATATTCGGCGTAATACCCGATACGCCGACACCGCTACCCATCTGTACGGGATTTGTACCGCCTGTATTCGTCGTTGGCTGTGACGCCTTTTTGATAGTCTCACTCAAAAGCTCCGAGAACAGAATTCTACTGGCTTTGAATGCGGTCGTGTTAACATTCGCAAGATTGTTGCCCGCTACATCCAGCATCTGCTGATGCGCCTGCAGGCCGGTAACTCCGGAAGACAAGGCAAAACTCATTTTCGGCTTCTCCTTATATCTTAATTTTCAGTTTCAGCTCTGGACCAGAACGACGGCAGCGAGTCCGAGCGTGTATTCCTGGGCCAGGTCACCTTCTCCGACGATCACGCCCAAAAGGCAATCTCTGGTTTCCGGGTCATTGAAAACCGAATCGACGCTCCCGTTTAGTTTCTCCAACTCACCAGTAACTTCATTTTCCGCGAAGAAAGTCACATTTCTTCCGATGAGTGAATTGGCATAACTGCGCTGAGTGTTAGCCATTACCTCCTTAAAGCTGCTGCCAAGAGATTCGAGCTGGCCCAGTTGTGAAAGTTGAGCAAGCTGCGAGGCCATCTCGTTATTGTCCATCGGTTCAAGAGGATTTTGATTCTGCAGTTGTGCGACAAGAAGATTCATATAATCCATCTGAATCTGACTTGCGCTCGTCACCGTACTCGAATCAGCCATTGTTCAGTTCTCCGTCAAATTCATACTCAAAACCTTTGATGCTATCGCTGGCAAGCCGGACTGAACAAATTACTAAGCAACCGCCGTGCCAAACTTAATTGAGGATTCTCCGCTTCACTCATAACTGTTTGCAGCAGAATATGTTATGAACACACAACATCCTCATCCCGCTAACATAGATTCGAGGTAACAGACATCATTAAGTAAATTACCGCGGAGATTACTTCCTGAGCGGAAAAATCTGCCGCCTGCCTTTCGATATGAAAACGAAAAAAACGAAGTTCAAAAGAGAAATTTCTTAATCCCCAAGCGTCCGATAAACAGATCTGTGATATTGAAGTCCCATAAAAATCAAGGACCTACACGCATCTTCATCATACATTAAAAGATCTGCTCTAAGCACACTTTGTGAACCTGTTAGTAAAACAAATCGAGGGCTCAGGATATTATGAGTCCGTCCAATAAAAATTAAAGAAGGTTACACAAAAGTGTCGATTTACCGGACATCTATGGGGACACCCAATTGAACCGTGGGGGACAACACTGATTATGCAAATTAACAAATGGTTCTCCGCAGAGTTGTTGTACTGAGCAGGCAAACTCAACTCCATCAGTTCGCGCGCCGTATCGCGGAGGAGGTGTTCGTAGCAGACGACGCCGCCGAGGCCACTGACATACTCGAAACTGTTGCTCCTGATCTTATTCTTCTCGATGACCTTCTCAAGCCGGCAGAAATCGACTTGCTCTTATTACGGACCGATAAAATCTCGCGAATCGCTTCTTTGGTCATAGGCAGTAACAGCAACCCACCTGCCTGGTTTGAACAGCTTAAGAAGGTCACGGCGCCTTACTACCTGTCCCATCCCTGCGACGATAACCGGTTGAGTGAGATACTTAATGAAATTCGTTTTGGGCAACGTTCCGGCGATAGCAGCGAGAATTGTTTTTTCGGCGACGAGCTTGCTATATCGGTTTCAATGGCCGGCAAAAGCAAAGCCATCCTCAACACGTTGAAAATGATAAGACTTGTTGCCGGCAGTAACTGCAATCCCGTGTTAATAACCGGTGAAACAGGAACTGGAAAGGAACTGGCCGCCAAAGCTGTTCACACTCTTCGTCATCCAAATGAGAAATTTGTCGCCGTCAATTGCGCTGCGCTGACGGCTACCCTGCTCGAAAGCGAGCTGTTCGGGCACGTTAAGGGCTGCTTCACCGGTGCCGACAGGGACAAAACGGGCCTACTCGAACTGGCCGGCGAGGGCACAATCTTTCTCGACGAAATCAGTGAGATGCCACTGGAGCTGCAGGCGAAACTTCTCCGTGTCTTACAGGAAAAGACCTTCAGAAAGGTCGGCGGCACCGCGGATTTGACCTGCAAAGCCACAATAATCGCATCGAGCAATCGCAACCTTAGAGAGGAGGTCAAGGCCAATCGCTTCCGTCGAGACCTTTACTATCGGCTGAACATATTCCCTATCGCTATTACTGCGCTGAGGTCTTCCGACCGAAAAGACGACATCCGGCTATTAACCGAATACTTCATAAAGACATCAACGGTCTGCCCGGCAAAGGCAGGCAATATCACTGCACTTACCCAAATGGCCCTGGAGGCACTGGAAAAGCATAACTGGCCAGGCAATGTCCGTGAGCTTCGTAACGTAATCGAACGGGCAATATTGCTTGAGAACACCGAAAAAATCGGGCTAAGCAGTATCATGATTGAATCTGAAGACCCTTTCGAGACGCCTGGAACCGGCCTAACTATGACTGCCACCAGCAGCATCCAGAATTTCTCGCTCGAGAAGGCGGAACGTGAGCTTATTGCGCGTGCTCTACAGGAAAGTGGCTGGCAGAAGACCAAGGCGGCTGCTTTGCTGGGCATAACTCGCGCCACGCTGTATGCCAAGGTAAAACAGCATAATATTCAAAGAGGCACCTACATCCCCAGACCCCCTGAAGACGAATCTTCCAATCTTGCCGTATCTGAAGCCGTATACGCCGGCTGAGGCGAAAGTAGGAATGGTCCGCCTAAGTAGCTGTAAGAAAATCCATCGGGCCGTTTAGAATCCTGACACCTTAAAGATGCAAAAACTTCCTCTAACAGTAAAAAAACGGGGTTCTACGCCGGTAATCGGCAATTTCAACGCCTGAAACGGCAACCAAGTGTAGTTGGCATAGCTGTTGCACCTATTCCACCATAAAAAAGCTTAAGGGCCGCTGGCTCGCAATTTCAACAGCAACCGGCGTAAAACGGAGACTGGCCGAGCTGGGTCATTTGCTATTAAAACGATGGTAGAGCGTAAGAAAAAAGTAACGCGAAGAAAAAAAACCCGCAAGAGCCCGGCAGCCAAGGCACCGGCAGGGAGTGAAAAACCTGTTGAGCCGCAGAACAAGTTACCGGTCGAAACCGAGGTTCCCAAGGATGCATCTTCGCAGGTCAAAGCCGAAACCGCAGAAGCGGCTGCGCAACCTGAGCGGCCCAGTGAAGCTATAAAGCACCCACCAAACGAATCGGACACCGCAACTGATACACCGGTAGATACTCCCGCCAAGACCGAAGAGGTTACCACGGAACCAGCCATACAGCCAGCGGTTTCGAGTGAGACTGCCGAGCAGCCGGCAAACGAACCTGCCGACACTACCGATATGCCCACCGACGTGTCCGCGGGCGGAGAAATGGAAGACTCGGGCGCAGAAACGGACAGTCCATTACAGCCCGCGATGCAAATTGAACCGCCTAGTGAAGATATTGTTGCCACACAGCCGGCTATAGATACCAAGGAAACAGAGGAGATTGCTGCGGAGGAGACTGCGGAAATAAGCTACACCGGCCCTGAGCCCACCGAGGCCGCAATTACAGACAGCGAACCTGTCCTGAAGCACTCTCGCAGCCGCATATTCTCATTAGTGCAACTTGTTCTTATCATCAGCATCCTTATTAGTGCAGGACTTTTGAGCTATTCGATTTTCCACTCCCCACCCGTGCAACGAGTGCCATATCCGGTATATGCGGAACAGGAATTTCCGGCAACTGCAGACGCGAACAGGTTGGCAACCGAACAGGGAAACCAGGACAGGCACATAATAGAACCTTCATCTTCTGATGTTGTGCAGACCGAGGCGGTATCTCTCCAGACCACCGAGAGTTATTACGCGGGCGGCGATTATGAAGCGGCGTGCCGCAGCTATGAGCGCTTGTACCTGAATCTCTACGGTGGGGACTTCGAACTGATGAAGGACTTTCTCAAGCTGCGAATGGCCCTTTGTCTTGAGAAGCAAATGAAGCTCGACCGGGCCGGTAAATTGTTCAGAGAAGCCGCTAAAAGCAGTTCGGTAGTTGTAAGGACGCTTGCAAATTTCCACTGCTCGCTGCTCGAACTCGAATCAGGTCAGTACCTCAAGGCCCGGACAAATGCATACAAGACCATCGCACTGACCGGCGTGTTGACGACCGAGCATGAATGGGCACTTGAGCTGGAGCGAGACTGTCTTTTTGTCGTCGCCGAGGCGCTGACAAGACAAGTGCTGTCGCTATGCGACGCAGATAGCGAGCTGCCGGACCAGCTATGGTTCCACCCGACGGACGAAGACCCACTGGCAGGACTCAACGAAACCGAGCTAACGGCCCTTTTGAATTCGGGTATCGAACGGCTAAACAGTGGGCTGTTGGCCCCGCAGGTTTCATCGGCCGAACGAACGGGAACACTGAGCCGCTGGTCCGTGGTCTGCAACGGACCAAGTATCGAGGAGCTAATGGCGAGATTCGCCGCCAATTCCGGAATTGACGTCAAATGGGCGTGGCAGAGCGAAGGTACAAGTGGAGCCGGGCAGCAATCGCATCTGCGAAACCGCTCCGTTACGGTATATTTAACCGCGGCGACAACCGAGCAGATAGTAACAACCACCGCCGGAACTGTCGGGCTGCTTGCACTTATTGACGAAGCCGGGACCGTAATTGTAACCGACCCAACAGAGTATTCATCGTTGTCCGAACATACACGGATGCTCAGCGAACATGCGATATGGCTATGGAGAAACTGGCTGCTGATATACAACGACGACCCGCGTGTGACAAACGCTCACTTTGCACTCGGAGTCCTGCAGGCAAGCAGGGGGCAGGTGGTGGAGGCAATCGCCGAATACAAACTGGTAGCTAATCGTTATTCACAAACGCCACTGGCACCTTGTGCTCTGTTGCGTTCAAGCCGGCTCAAGTCAGCCCTGCGCAATTACACCGGTGCCGGCAGCGACCTCCAGCAGCTTATCGAACAATACCCGGACAACGAGCTGATTGGCCAGGCCCATCTGGACCTCGCCGATACAACGATGAAACTTGAGGTATATGACGATGCCTGCTCACTATACAAAAAAGCACATAGTCTCGGGTTTTCAGCGGAAATAAGGGCCGCTGCCGCGTTCGGGGCAGGGAAGTGCTTTTATCAGACAAAAGATTACAAATCTGCGGCAGAATGGATTGCGCGATATCTCCAATCCGTCCGGCAACAACAAATGTCGCAACCCGCAGAAGCTGAGCTTTATACGGCCTATCTTCTGTTGGGCAGGGCAAATCTAGCTCTGGGCAAAACGCAGCAGGCCTGTGAGGCACTGGATATCGCCGCAAGAAAAGCAGCATCAAGCAGTCAGTGTATCGACGCGGTCTCGGCCCTTGTGGAGGCACAGCTTAAGCAAGATGATTTTGTTGCGGCCCTCGGCGCTATCGAAAACATACGCTCCTGGCCCTTTTCTCAGGAACAGGTAACAACGCTGTTGCTGCTGAAAAGCAAGACCCTGCGCGCAATAGGGCTTGCCGAAGACGCAACAACGGTGCTTGCCGAAAGAGCACAATACCTTACCGAGCCCCACCTGAGAGCCAGCATAATTTTAGAGTTGGCCAGATGCGAAATTGCGATACAGAATCACGTCGGTGCGAGGGCACATCTGACAGAGGTGCTTTCATTAGTTGAGCCGGGCCCCATTGCCCATCAGGTCTCACTCGAACTTGCCGGTGTGTGCCTCAAACTAAACGACATTCAGCAGGCCATTTCCATCTGCACAAAACTTATGGAATCATCGGCTTCGACACAGATAAAAGAGCAGGCCTCAAGAACGCTGGCCGCGGCCTACAGCAAGCAACAAAATTATGACAAGGCGGCACTGGCGCTGCTGATGGCATCAAACCGGAGCGATACGACGGAAAAATGAACGTAATAATCAAAAATGCAGACCCACAGCAAGGGCAAATGTCGGCCCGAGGCAGATATCTGCGAGTATGCGCATTTGCGTTAATAATAGCGTATTTTTTACACGGACTCTCAATTGCAGACGAGTTTAGCATCGAAGAGCTTAATCCTGCCATGCTGCTGGCGGTCGATTCGGCGCAAATCGGAGGGGAATCAAACTCGCTCAATATCCAAATGCCCGTGCACGCCGGCCCAGTCAATCTTGAAGCACCCCAGCCGGGCGATAGTCTTTCAGCAAATCTGGCGTCGACCGTAAAAGAAGCGCCACACACGAACAGTTTCGCCAATAGCACTGAGGCGTCCGCACAACAACTGGAATCGGAACTGAGGAAAAGCAGAATAAGCCCGCTGGATTCAAGCTCCGCCGACGACAAAAGCGAGGATTTAAAACGTCTGATTTCGCAAATCAACTCCGTCCGATTCCAATCTCAGGAGACAGCCGAGGCCATAGCAAGTGATACCTCTGAACCTGAACCGGGCATCGCCCCTGATGAACCAGCTCCATTATCCGACGCAACACCAACTCAGTCAGAAACGTCCACAAAATCGATGAGCGACGAGACGCTCCAAATGGTACGACAAGCAGTCATAGAGCCCAACCGCGTTGCAGAACCTCTGCAACTCGCAGAGGTTCTGTTTCAAAGCGGCCAGCCCCGTGCGGCGGGATTATGCTACAAACAGGCCCTTGTTTCAATACCCGCGGACGACCCAAACATGGCCGGCGAAAGGGCGTGGATACTTTTCCAGATAGGCAATTGTCTCAAGCATGACGACCCCAACACCGCCCGGGAAAGTTACGCAGAGCTTTTAAGGGTGCATCCTGATTCGCCCTGGGCCCAAATCGCAAAGGCCCGGCACAGCGTTATCGATTGGTACCAGAAGGACCAGCCCGGCAAACTAATCCGGGAGCTTAACCACTAAAGTCAACGACAAAGGGAGCATTGCAAGTGACTGAAACATCGGCGACAAACTCACAAACAGACGGCAGGACAGCCCCATCAACAAACGTTTTACTGATAAGTCAGTCACCCGACATTATTCGGCCTGTTCTGGAGACACTTGCCCGCAAGGCAATACAGGCGATGGTTGCCGGCGACGAAAAAGTCGCCCTCGATTTGCTGGACAAGAACGACTGCGGGCTTGTGCTGACGGAGGAAACGATAACTGCCCAAAACGGCAGGCCCTCGCAGAAGGACCATAACTTTGAATTAGTAACAAGAATCAGGAGCCTCTGGCCGGAACTGCCTATAGTTATGATTGCATGCAATGACGTGCCCGGAAGAAGCACGCAACAACAGATAGTCGAAACAGCCGTTAAAGCAGTGCACACCGGCTGCCGCGATTTCCTGCCTCAGCCGATAAACCACGACCGGCTGGAAAAGCTGCTCGATACAGTCGTACCCAACAGGCCCATAAGAACCATTGCATCAACCGAAGAGGGCACCGGATGCCTTTACAAAATCGTCGGCAGAAGTGCCGGGCTTATGCAGACGGTAAACCTTGCCAGAAAAGTCGCACCGACAAGTGTTCCCGTTCTGATAAGCGGCGAAAGCGGAACGGGAAAAGAACTCGTATCATACGTTGTGCATTACAACAGCAGGCGCGTCCAGGGGCCTTTTTTGAAGATAAACTGTGCGGCGCTTAGCGAGACACTGCTCGAAAGCGAGCTGTTCGGACACGAGAAAGGAGCATTCACGGGAGCTTACGCCCAGCGCAAAGGGCGGTTCGAGTCGGCACACGGGGGGACATTGCTTCTCGATGAAATCAGCGAAACGCCTTTGAGGTTTCAGGCAAAGCTCCTTCGGGTGCTCGAACAGCAGGACCTTCAGCGCGTCGGCGGCAACGAAAACATAAGAGTCGACGTCCGTATCATAAGCACGACAAACAAGGATTTGTTGCAGGAGGTCGCCAGGCAGAGGTTCCGTCAGGACCTTTATTACCGACTTTGCGGAGTTCGTCTGATTGTGTCTCCACTGCGGCAGCGAAGCGAGGACCTGCCGGAGCTAGTCTGGCATTTTATAAATCTCCACGCGGGGCAATCACATCGTCGCATAACCCGTCTGGACCCGGCAATGATGGAGATGTTCTCTAAATATCACTGGCCTGGAAACGTCCGCCAGTTGCGAAACGTCGTAATGACCTCGTTGATACTCGGCGTGGGTGAGACGCTATCATTAGCCGACGTATCCTGGCTTTTTAACGAGCTGCAGCCACTTCCGGAATTAGTGGATGGCAGCGTTCAGCAACCGGATTTAACAACACAGCCGCACATCGGCCTGGCGGGCGTGCCGCTTGCCCAACTGGAACGCCGAGCCATCCTCGAAACACTCAAGAAAACAGACGGTAATCAGACCAGGGCCGCAAAGGCACTGGGCATCAGCGACAGAACGTTGCGCGACAAGATTAAAAGGTACCGGCAGCAAGGAAGCCTGCAGCCGGTTTAGCGAATAAAACAATATGGTTTAAGATTAGACAAGAGAGCAGATATGGCTGAAGAAGAAGCTCAAGCAAATCCACAGGAAAACGCAGCGGACGAACCTGCTGCACAGAAAAAGTCGGGTTCGATTGTCCCGATGATAATTATCGCGGCGGTAGTAGTCGTCTGTGCCGGCGCCGGACTCGGGCTGGGTCGGTTGTTCGCAGGCAGCGGTAACACTGAAACTACAACAACCGTCCCGCCGGCCGAGGAAACAGCCGCCACCGAACAGCCAGCGAGCAACGCTCCCGACGTTGCAGCGGGTAATACATGGTTTTACGACCTGGAGCCGGTTGTGGCCAATCTCGATGAACCGGGCGCGACACGCTATGTCAGAGCGGCCCTGACACTCGAGATTGGCGCCGGACTTGCACCCGATAAGGGCAATGCATTTCTCGAACAGAAAAAGCCGCTCCTGACAAACCTGCTGACCATATATCTTGCAGGACTGAACGTGGAGGCAACGAGGGGCGACAAAAACCTCAAGAGAATACAAATGGAGCTTTGCGACACATTCAACGAGCGACTGTTCCCCGATGGCAAGCCGGTTATCGAAAGGATTTTGATAAAGGAATTCGCCGTGCAATGACCCGGATGACTGATAACAATCCAGGAAGAGCAAAGATACAGCAGCTTCTTGCTGTCATCGGCTCCAAGGCCCCCGATGACAGCAAACAGATAGAGGCGAGCGAATACGACTGGCATCAGCCTCACTTTTTCAACAGCCGGCAAATGAAAAAGCTGACGGCTTTGGCCTCCAGCTTAGCGGAGCTGATTGCGGAGAAATTCGCCGCTTTGTGCCAGCACAGTTTCGAGGTGAAGATAAGCTCGACCAGCGAACACTTCGCGGGGCAGTTTCTCGGACAGGATACAGCAAGCCAGGGAAAAGGCCCCGTCAACTATTACCTGTCTTTCTGCACGGACGAGCGAGAACCCTGCGGCTTTGTCAGCATACCGCCGCAGACCGCCAAGCTCTGGACGACTCAGCTTCTCGGTGACACGGAATCGAAAGAGGATGCGAACAGGCATATATCCGAGCTTGAGGCCTCGCTTCTGTTCGATATGGCTTCGCTTATAGTAGAGGCGGTTGCCGAGGCCGGCGACAAGTGCGGTTTCCATCCGGCCGACGACGCTATTACGGACAGTCTGCCGCTTCAGCTCAAGGGCGCTGAAGAGTTCTGCAAAATCACCTTCCAGGTCAGAGAAAGTGACTCCGAGACCGGCTCGGAGGCCCATATCCTCATTTTCTGCGATAAGCTTGCACCGATAGTCGCTGAATCGGCGCAGGCAGCGGACAAACTTTCCGCCAAGGACATTGCCCGTGCGATTCAGAATCACATTGAAGAAATATCAATTCCGATTACTGCTCAACTGGCAAGTGTTGCCGTAACGGTCGAGCAGGTACTGAACCTCTCTGCCGATGACATATTGCTGCTGGATAAAAAAATCGATGAGCCGGTGCTATTGCTTGCCGCCGGCCGGACGCTTTTTCGCGGTCGCTGCGCACAATCAGGCGGCAAATACGCTGTGGCAATAACGGAAGCCGCTTTCGAAAAAAAATAAACAAGGAACAGGATGCAACATATTGAAGGAACTTGAAAAATGCCACAATCAGCCCAAGCCGTAGAAGAAAAGGTCGAGAAAAATCAGGAAGCTGCTGCCGATTCGAAAAAACAAGCTCAGTCGGCTGATTTTCCCGAGGCCGCCGAAACCAGCGCCACAAGCGCCGGTGGAAGCATCGATATACTGCTCGATATGAGCATCCCCGTGACCATAACAATCGGCACTATGCAGATGCCCATACGTCGCCTGCTCCATCTCGGTCCGGGGTCCGTGATAAAACTGGACAAACCCGTGGACGCACCGATGGACCTGTATCTGAAAGACACAAAATTCGCAACCGGTAACGTGGTCGTTGTGGATGGACGGTTTGCAGTGAGAATCAAACAGATACTCGGCCTCGGTGAATCACAATCGGACAAAGAACAGTAAACGAGACCGGCTATGACAGATAAAATCTCAATTAGGGATATCAAAGGATAATGGTCCAAGCCACTAAACCAACGCTGCCGACGGCGCTCGATACTCCCATTATGTCGCACAGCAATATTATCATTGCAGGCGGTCTGGTAACCGTTCTGGCAACATTGATTATCCCCCTGCCGACGGCTATGCTGGATATCCTGCTGGCCTGCAGCGTTTCACTGGCGGTCTCAATCCTTATAATCACACTGTCTGCCAAAGAGGCCCTGGAGTTGTCCACTTTCCCATCGCTTCTGCTGTTTACCACGCTGTTTCGACTGTCCCTTAATGTTGCCTCGACGCGTCTGATACTGCTGCAGGGCAACGCCGGTAAAATCATCCAGACCTTCGGCAATTTCGTCACGGGCGGCAGCTTTGTCGTAGGCGTGGTAATCTTTCTCATTCTCGTAATTATCCAGTTCATAGTAATTACCAAAGGCGCCGAGAGAATCAGCGAAGTTGCTGCCCGCTTCACACTGGACGCTATGCCAGGAAAACAAATGGCCATCGACGCAGACCTGAACGCAGGACTTATCACCGAACAGCAGGCCAATGAGCGACGAACAAAAATCGTCAAGGAAAGCGAATTTCACGGGGCGATGGACGGCGCCAGCAAATTCATCCGAGGCGACGCCAAGGCGGGACTTATCATTACCGCCGTGAACATAATCGCCGGAATCGCAATAGGCTACTCCCGCGGCCTGAGCGTGCTGGCGGCGATAAAGACATACTCCACATTGTCCATCGGCGACGGCCTCGTCAACCAGATACCGTCAGTGATAATCGCTATAAGCAGCGGCTTTCTTGTAACAAAGATTTCATCACAGCACAGCGTCGGCCAGGACTTAGGCAGGCAATTTCTCAAGGCCCGTGAGCCGTTATCGGTTGCGTCACTGGTGATTGCAGCACTGGCCCTTGTGCCGGGACTGCCAAAGGTGCCGTTTATCCTTCTGGCTGTCGGCACCGCCATGCTCGGCCGGCTCGCAGCAAAGGGTGAAAAACCGAAACCAAAAAAGTCAACCCCAGCCGGTGAAAAGAAATCGGCCCAGGAACAACCTGTTGAAGAACTGCTTGACTTGGACAGAATCAGCGTGCAGGTCGGCGTGCGTTTAATTGCAATGGTTGACCCACGAAAAGACAGCAGTATTTTCGACCGGATAGGCGCTCTTCGGCGAAGATTCGCACAGCAGTTAGGTATTATCATTCCGCTGGTTCGCCTGCGAGACAATATCAATCTCGAACCGAACGCCTATGAAATTAGATTGTCTGATTTGCCCGTTGCGAGAGGCCGGCTCGAACCGGATATGCTGCTGGCAATGGATTCCGGGGCCGTGCGGACAAAGATAAAAGGAATTGAAACCATCGAACCGGTCTTCGGCCTGCCGGCACTGTGGATTAAACCGGAGGAAAAGGAAAGAGCGGAACTAAACGGTTACACCGTTATTGACCCGGAATCGGTTTTTATAACGCATCTGTCAGAAACCATTAAGCGCCACGCCAACGAGATGTTGACCCGGGAAGACGTTCAACTGCTGGTCGACCGACTCCGCAAGCTGCAGCCGTCCCTGGTAGGCGAAGTCCTCGCAGCCGATGGCCCCGTATCAATAGGGCTGCTGCAGCGCGTCCTGAAAAACCTGCTGAAAGACGAGATACCCATCCGTGAGCTGACAAAAATAATCGAAACACTGTCCGAGTATGCCACCAAGAGCAAAAACACCGCGGTTCTGACGGAGATGGTTCGCAAGGCACTAAGCAGAACAATCACCGACCGAATCAAAGACGAAAACGGGAAGATACAGGCGATAACCTTTGAGGCCTCGCTTGAGCACCAGATGCTGAACTCGCTCAAACAGGAAGCAGACACGATAAACCTGGCTTTGCCGGCGGATATGACAATGGAACTAAGCAGAAAAACGGCACAGGCCTGGCGTAGTGCGATGGACAAGGGCAAAGACAAGGTCGTATTACTTTGCGACCCGCGCCTGCGAGCGGCTCTGGCTGATATGCTGTCGCGAACCGTGCCAAATCTGCCCGTGGCTACTTACGATGAAATCGTCCTCGGAACCGAAGTTGAGCCGCTCGAGACCGTCTCCATCGAGCAACAGCAGCTTCAGGTCCCGGGTAACCACCAGTTAGTTGGAGCCGTTCAGTAGCCAAACAAAATGAACACTAACCAGACAAACAGAGACAACCGGCTATGCTGATACACGTTCGTTCAATAGCGGCAAGTTTTGCGGTCTTGTCTTTTTTTGTGCTAAGCATCGTAGGACTGTTCTACGGTCTGTCGCCTTATACGTGCTGCAAAAGGGCCTGTGTCGGGGCAGCCCTGGCGTATATAGCGGCATCGCTGGCCGTAAAGGTCGTAAATGCTGTTCTGATAAGAGCAATCATTGAAAGCCACACAAGCAAACGAAAGGAAACAGAAAGTGTCGGCTGAGACCAAAGGCCTTATCAAGCAGGAACAGGCGACTAAAAAGGATGCCCGCGGGCATCTCAAGGCCGCCAAGCGCGCCTATGCGGGACAGAAAAAGCAGCGCTTAGACGAGCAGCAAATCGCCCAGTTTCTGCCTCTGGTCCACAAGATTGCCCAGCGAGCCGCCAGCTACCTGCGTCCGCCGCTTACCTACGAGGACCTCGTATCGGCAGGTACAGTGGGTCTGGTTAAGGCCGCACGGGATTATGACCCTTCTTTCTTCGCAGAATTTCAGACCTATGCCTACATAAGAATCAGAGGAGCCATACTCGACGAGCTCAGGGGATGGGCCTTTATACCTCCCACCGTCAACAAGCAGATTCGCCGGGCAATGAACCTCAGCGTTGAGATAGCAAAGCAAACAGGTCGGCCCCCATCCGAAACAGAACTGGCCGAAAAACTCGGGATAACTGTTTCTCAGGTATATGAGACTCTCGAAAGCGCACGAGCGCAGCAATTTCTATCCATCGACGGATATGGCGAAGACGGCCCGGCGCTGGGCAACATACTCGCCGCACCAGATACCAAAACCCCCGATGAAGAATTTGAACGGGCCGAGCTTATTGACAGGCTTGCGGAAGCCATTCAGCAACTGGACCAGCGCCAGCGGGAAGTCGTTCTGCTCTATTATCAGCAACACCTCACTATGAAGCAGATTGCGGAAGTATTCGGCATTACCGAGCCAAGGGTCAGCCAGCTACACGCAACTGCGATTTTTAATCTTTCCGTAAAATTGAGGCAATACGATGGTACCGGACAATGATTACAACATAATACAACCTGTGGAAAACCCGCAAAACGTTGGTGCTTTGGCACCGATTGACCGACGCGCGGAGAAAAGACGACAGCAACGACAACAACGACAGCACAGCACACCCTCCGAACAGCAGGACCTTTCTGACACTCAACAGAATGACACCGGCAAGGCAGACAACGGCCAGGCAGGTAAAGACTCCATAGACTATCGGGCTTGAGCAATCAGACAAATTTAAACAACGAATTGAGAGTGCATAACAACGAAAGGAAACATATAATTATGCTGCAGACAACAGGCCGGATTCTGAAAAGCGACGAGGTCAGGATTGAAGGCCGGTTCCGCCTCGAACTTGGGGCTACAGGCCCAACTACACCAAAGACAAGAAGCGTCGGCACAGCAGCGCCCAGTGTCAAAATTCTCGAAAGCCGGCCGGAATATGCGTTAATGGAACTTACCTGCTCCTGTGGAAGAAAAAGCGTTGTCAGGTGCGAATACGACGATACCTCGACAGCAAAAAGCACACAGCCGACTACTAAGCCGGATGGCACCCCAAACCGCGAACCGAAAAAGAAAACTTAGGCGGAGATAAAATTATGCAAACCAGAATAAAAGTAATCGTATTTATAGCCACATCTGCAATGCTGCTGCCTTTTATGGGCTGCGGCTTCAAAGGCCCCGCCGGCTCAGACTTGCGATTCGACAGTCCTTCTGGTTCAGGCAATACCGCTTATCAGAGACTCCAGCCGGCGCAGGCACAGAGACCTTCCGCAGTCGAATCCGCGATAGAACTCTCGGAAAAATACGCAAAACTTTCCGAGGAGGCATCGGGTCTCAGGCAGAAGGCACAAAACCTAAACGATGAAAACCTGCAGTTGAAGGATGATATGCAGAGCTGCCGGTCCCGGCTGGAAAGGGCGGAAAAAGAGCTGGGTGAAGCCAACGACCTGCTGCTCGAAATGCGGATTGAGCTGAATAACTGGAAAAGCGACGTTCTCGGTTTCCGCGGGGAAATACGTGAAGCCGACAAGGCCCAGTTAGAGGCGCTGCTTAAAATTTTAAAGCTGCTCGGCGGCGAAGTGCCCGAAGCAAACGAATCGGCTCCTGAGCAAGATTCTACCCCGGAGAAATGAAAAATGCACTGCGAAAAAACAATCCAGTCACGCAAGTCACACTGTAATGCGGCTCGCGCGGCGCGCGTATCCCTGGCAATCGGATTAAACCTTGCAATCATCTCGGCCGGGTGCTCCTGGCACAGAACATCCGCGGGCCTGGGCCAAAGCCATTATCCGAATATGGCGACGAATATGACAATTCGAACGGTCTGCCTTGTCGAACTGCACAACAATACGGCGTATCCCCAGATATCCGGCGACGTGACCGATTCGCTATACCAGGCGCTTCAGAAAAAGCAACTGTTCGACTTGTCGCCGCTGGGCCAGGGCAACACCCTCTGGCGAAACCTTCAGATTCAGCCGGATTCGCCTTACACGCTCGAACAATTGCTGGCCACGCGAAAAACGCTCGGTGTTGACGCCGTGCTGATGGGCACGGTTACGTCTTACAAACCATACCCCCATATGGCACTGGGATTGGAGCTGGAGCTTATAGACTTAAGAGACGGGAAAACGGTCTGGTCAATCGAACAAATCTGGGACAGTGCCGACAAATCCACGGAACAACGGATAAAGAGGTTTTTTGAACGTCAACTGCGGCCGGATTTTTCGCCCCTGGGCGAGCAGTTGGCCGTGTTAAGCACCATAAATTTTGTGAGGTTTGTGACGTATGAAGTGGCCGAGTCGTTGCACCCGGGATAAAATTAGGCGACAGGAGTTTCAAAAAGCCGTTATCGTCCTAAAAAAACGGCTACCTTAAAAGAAAAATGAAAAATTTTGGCTGAAGCCCTTAAGTTATTCAAGGAATACACGAGAAAAAAGCAGAACGATAAATATTGTCCGGTAGCGAAGCAATGATAGACAAGATAGACACAAATCAAATTCAGGACCCTTTTGACGGTCAACCGGCCGGCAAGGCAAGCCGTTCGAAAGCCGCTTCAAGTGAGCAGGCAGACGCCACGCTTCAAATCAACTATGACCGCCTGATTGAGGCGGCCAAGGCAACACCCGCCGATGCCGGCGCCGTCCAGCGGGCACGAGAGCTTCTGGAATCGGGCCAGCTTGATAATCCGGCAAACATTAGAGAGGCCGCGTCCAACATCATCACGTTTGGTATATAACACCGATAGATAAACTGCTGTGTCCAAGGTCGGCCACGGAGGGTCGGCATAAAGGCATAATGGATTGGCAAGTCGGCGAGGAAATGTATACAGGGCTTCCCCAACCCAGTTACCTTACCTCGCCGTTTTTATTGCTGCTCGAAAACAATGGCAACGCAGAAGCATTTTCATCTTGTGTGCAGAATACCCGCCGTCAACTTCAGGCACAGCAATCAAGTATTCCGCTTTCCTGCCCCGGATTAGTAAATATCTTTGCAGAACCATTTACGGGTTTATACATCAACAACAGCACTTCACACCGTGTTCTAATAGAACCACGAGGTAAGTCCGACGAAACATGCCAATACGGACTTTTAACTCTGCAGAACCGCATAGTCCTGACAACCGTGCATGGAATGGTCTCCGGCATATAGTCGAACCCCCTTGTTTGAACCTATTTTAGCTAACTTGCTGAGCCAAATCAAGTATAATCACGGTTACAGGTCATCTAACACGGTTGGTTCGTTGCTCACAGACCGCAGTTGAAATGCAACTGGAATTTTATAGGACAAAAAGAATCGGGGCATTTAAATTAAAGGTGCCTTTGTGGACTATGGGTAAGGCCCCAAAGCCAACTTGAAAGCCAGAGAGATTGGTGAGGCTGAAAGACAAACCAATGCACATTATTGCACAATGTCCTTTATGTGGTTATTGCTGGCTGCTCGACGCCAGCGCAGCCGACAGAAGAATAAGATGCAAGGGATGTCGTAAGCTGTTTAAGGTGCCGAAGCTGGAGGAGGTACCCAAGGCGATGAAGATTATAAAGGGGGCTAAGGGAACTGTCTATGTGGACGAAGCCGGCAGGACCTACGGATAGCTTTTTGAGGTCGATAGTTGCCTGCCTGATTTGAGCCCCGATAAAATTCTGAAGCGAGAGTATAAGGGGCACCGCACCCTACTATTTTGGCTGCCGGGAATCGTTGGGTTCTGCAGGCCCAACTAACGACGCAGGACCGGCATACGGTTCGATTCCCAGCGATTCTTCTATTCTGGTTAATCTCGCCGAGACCTCACTAAGCCGTGAATCAAGCCCATCGAGTTTTTGCATTATGGTCTGACAATCGCCGCCAAACTGCAACAGGCATTTTCCTGTCAGGTCCATATGACGTTCCATCAGACGTTCATATGCGTCAATGGCACGTGCTGCATCCGTCCTGTATTCAGGCACAGTTATCCACGGCTCAACCTCATAGGTGCTTTCCTTGCCGGGAATCGCAGTCGCAAACCACGCCACTATGAGACCGGCTGCACCGCAGATACTGATTGCAAGTAGATTTCTCTTTTGCTTCATTGATATCTCTCCTTTGCAAAAAGCCGGAGGTGAAAATCGACGATTCATACCAGGCACCGCCGACAAGTCAAACAATTGCCGCCAAGAGTTGCAACAGGCGTCATTAGCCGGCAACGACGGTTGCCGACATCCTGGAATTGGCGCCTGGCCTGCGCTCCTTGGGAAGCGTAAACAAGAAAGTGCTGCCCTTATCGAGCATTGACTGCACCCATATCCTGCCGCCGTAAAACTCCACTATCTTTTTGGCTATCGTCAATCCAACGCCGGTACTCTCAATCGTATCCCGCGGTGAGAGGGTCTGGAGAATCTTGAAGATTTTATCGAAGTGTTTCTCTTCTATACCCGGACCGTTGTCAACTACGCTGAATTTCCAGTAGCTGTGCTCGTCGGTCCAGCTAATGACTATTTTGCCGTCGGGCCTGTTCATAAAATTGACGGCGTTGTTAAGCAGATTGTAAAAAACCTGTTTTACACTGTTTCTGCCGCAAACAACAATCGGTAATTGTCGTTCGATGACAATTTCAATATTGTCCGGCATATCAAGCTCTGTGAGCACTTCGGATATGACTTCATTTAAATCGACCGTAACGTTTTTCTCCTTGCGTGCGATGTGTGAATATTGCAGAACGCCGTCGATAAGATTGTACATCCGCTTGACTCGTGCCATCAGTAATTTTATATGCTCCTTGCCCTCGTCACCGAGCTTATCGCCATAGTCACTGGATAACCATCCCGCCAGCGCATTTATACCCCTCAACGGTGCTTTCAGGTCGTGCGATGCAACATAGGCAAAATCCCTCAACTCCTCGGTTGCCAGCTCAAGCTCTGCAAGCAATTGTAACTGGACCTGCTCAGCTATCTTAAGTTCGGTGATGTCCTGCAGCAAACCATCATAACTAAGCAGTCTGGCCTGAGAATCAAAACTGGGCACGAGTGTCCTTCTAATCCAGCGGATATTGCCGTCCTTTCGGATGATGCGATGCTCAATCGGTTTGACATCCTGACCGCAGATGCACCTGGAAAGCTGCTCCCGCACCACCTCCAAGTCCTCCGGATGCACCATATTCAGCCATAATGTCGGGTTTGCCTTGAGTTCCTCCGGCGTATAACCAGTTACCGCAACGCTTGCCTGGCCGTGTACAGTTTCGACGGGCCGGCCAGACTCGAAACGAACTGTATAAACGTAATCGGTAACGGCCTCGGTAATTCGGCGATAACGCTCTTCGCTGGCGGCAAGTGCTTTCTGAGCTTCCTTTATCGCTATGAGCTCTTTCTTGCCGGTTATGTCATGAACCACACCCTGGCTGCCGTCAATCTGGTTGTGCGCATTTCTGGTGACACTGGAATACACGGTAATATCCACTCTCCTGCCGCTGGTGGCCTTCAGCGTTAAATCGCTGATTTGAAAAGTGTCCTTCCTGTGGTCTTTGAGAAAACGTTTTCGTTCCCGCGGGTCGAACCAAAACTGCTCAGGCAAAAATAGTTTCCCGACCACTTCGGCTGGGTCGGAAATCTCGAGCAGACGCATAAATGCAGGGTTGACATAGGTAGTTCGTAAATCCAGATCGAGGGTATAGACGCAGGTATCCGATTCCTCCAGGGATTTAAGGTTCTTTTCTTCTTCCCGGCGCCACCTGTCCTCGACCGCCCTGAATATGTCGGTCTGGGTCACGACACCGCACAACCATCTGTTGTCTTCAACGACAAGCCGGCGGACGTGCATTTTTTCCATCGTTCGACTTGCACTAAAAACGGAAAAATAAGGAAGAACGCTCACCACGGGGCTGGACATTACCTCTTCTACTTTCACACGATGTGGCTCCCGGCCGGTGGCGATGACTCTCTTCAGGATGTCCCTTTCGGTCAACATTCCCGCAACCTTGTCGGCCTGCATCACAACAATTCCGGATATTCCCCGGGCCGCCATCGTTGACGCCGCTTCGGCCACCATCGCGTCGCGCTGCACGGTCGCAACGCTCTTGGTCATTATCTCTGCAACGTCCCTCCACATACCATAAGACGTCAGCACACGAATCAGGTCCGTCTGCGTAACGATTCCCACAAGCCCGGTATCGTCGATTACAGGCAGCCGTTTAACGTGCCTCTGTTCAGCAATATGGCCAGCCTCCAGCACCGTGATAGCGGGTGATACGCTGACTACCGGAGACGACATAACATCCCTCACGGCAACTTCAGCGGCGCATTTGCCGTTAGAAATCACTTTATCCAGAAAATCTTTTTCGGTGATAATTCCTACAACAGCATCTTTTTCCACAACCACCAGAGATGATACGTTATTCGCAGCCATTTGATTTGCCGCGGACGCCATGGTTTCGGCAGGACCAATAGTCGAAACCTCGGCACTCATAACATCCCGTACCTGCAACCAGACCCGGCACGATGTCACAAGACAGCTTGAGGAGACATCTTTCGCCCTGTCTCTAATCATTTCCCTGATTTTTTCCTCACTCGCCATATGCACGTCTCCCACTTTCAGTCGAGGTGTGTAACGATTAGGCAAATTCTCCCGTCCGGCCAGGCGCAAGTCGTTTCTCCTCCTGTAGTTTTGTTCGTCAAATGCTTACATTGGGTATATTGCGGAAACTACCTGATTTGGCAGAACCTCCGTATACTACGAAGGCCCAAAGAGATTATAATACTTTCGTCCGTCTGCAACGGCTAAACAAGCCCCATAATCACAGCGCGTTTTACAAGCTGAGCTGCATTATGAGCAGCCATTTTTCGCATGAGGCGATTGCGATGGTATTCAACGGTTCTTTCGCTACGAGACAGCCGCCGGGCTATCTGTTTGTTTGTATGCCCCTCAACTATGAGCCGCAGTATCTCTGCCTCCCTTCTGCTCAGGGCAACATCGTCGCAAACGCCGGGAATCAGCGATTCTTCGAGAATTCTGTCTACAGCCGGCGGGCGTGAACTGACCGCCAACACCGACCCGCCCCGGTAGGCGTTCGAATCCATCAAGGTATATTCATCATCATTCAACGGACTTTTATCTTCTAACGGTGCCATTTCCAATAACTTATTATCGGGGCTAACCGGAATATCTTAAACAGAACCAAAAATGCGTTCTTATCTGCGGATTACACATATAAGAGGTGACAATAAGATACGGCCGAGCCGGATATAGGCGGTACTTTTGATTTTTGTTTTTCAAAAATCGATGATTTACCTATAATTGGGGTCGTTGGCACGAATGTATTTGCGCTCGTAGCTCAGTAGGATAGAGCGCCGGTTTCCTAATCCGAAAAGAATCTGCGGTTGCCCCCTGCTGTTCGTTCAATATCGCCGTTGTGTTGTCACCATTAGGGGTTGCCTGTCTAATGCTGTCTAATGTAATCAGTTGTTTTCTACCAGTTGACGCCAAGTTTTCCGCCAAGTTTCTTCTGTTTGTCCCTGTTGCAACTGCTCGTTGTGATTGTTTGCTCGGTAACGAAAAGTCCGGCAAGCTGGCAATCGCCTGGGCCTCTTGGCCCGTAAGCGTATGCGTGTATCTGCTCATCGTCAGGTTTATATCGCTGTGTCTCATAAGCGATTGTGCAACCTTTGGGTGAACACCAGCAGCAGCCAATAACGTCCCTGTGGTGTGTCGGAGCGAGTGAAAGTCCGCATATCGCCCTGATTCGTCAACATAGGCGATACCAGCGGCCTCTAAATCGGCCCTAAACATCTTTGCGGTCTTGTCCGGCACGGTAAACACCTGCGCGTTTGGCAACCTGCCTGCCAGATATTTCCTTAACTGCATCATTGTATCCGGTCGCACCGGCAATACCGCCTCTTTACGATTCTTTGTGTTCTGTGCCTCGACCGTAACCGTGCAACAGCCAAAATCAAAAGACGATACCTTCAAAGACCGTAATTCATTCCGCCGCAAACCCGTCTCTGCTGCGAGCCGATAAATAATCGCTCGTTCAGGCCCGCTAATACCGAAACGCACCGGCTCTACTGTTGTGGTCTCTAACAACCGGCGCATCTCGTCCGGCTCAAGCGCCCGTCGAGCGTGACGTATATCTGCCACTCCCACCCTCACGCAATCAAGGTGCTCAATAGGTGACTCGCTCGCTCTGCGCTGTTTGACCATCCACCGGCAAAAGTGCTTTGCCGCCGACAGGTAGAAATTTACCGTCCGCTTGCTCACTTTCTTGTGCAAGTCGCTCAAATAGTGCCGCACTCGTTCGGCTGATATATCAGTCCATACAACAATCTTACAGCCCTCGAATACCCGTCGCACCCTTGCCACAACTAAATCAACTTGTGCCAGCGTATCACCCTTGTCGCTCAGTGATTGCTTAAAGTCGGCAAGGTGTTCGTTCAGGGGTTTCCCACCATTCGCTCGCTCTGCGTCGAGAAAACCGATTTCGGCGAATCTTTGACGCATTTTAACCGGGACACCTTCTAACCAGCGAGACAGTGCCAAGCTTATCGGCTCGCCCGATGCCTTGCAGCCAACAAGCTGGTCAATCTGTCGGCCAAGTGTCTCTGTCTGCTTTTGGTCGGTGAATCCAGCGAATCGCCGAACAACTCCTAAGTGGTCTCTCGTTTCAACCCACCACTTTTTGACTGTTCTAATGTCACCACCTTTTTCTCGATATGTCGGTTTGAAGACCCTCATAAATTACCTGCCTTTCCTTTTCTTTGAAGCTAATTCAAGCCCCAGATACCTGCACAAAAGGTCTGCGGTTTTTGTGCTGCAACTGAATCTACCGCTGCTACCTTTTGCAATCCGGCAAAGAATAGCTTGGTCTATGCCAGTATCCTTGCTTATCTGATAGCGGCTTTTGCCCGATTGTTTCATTGCCTTTGCTATGTTCTCAAGAATCATATTGTTATTTTATCTATACTTGCCAATATGTCAAGCACAAGTCAAGATTATTTTAAAAATTTTTATTTGCGACATAGTTGAACCGTGTTGCTATACCGCCTGTTCTGGTCAACTTACCCTTTTCTATAACCTCAAGAATCCCGTCCCGCTCTAATAAAAATAGCCAACGGTTAGCTGTCATCGGGTTTACATTCAGAAATTTACCTGCTGTCCGTGCCGACAGAAAAAAACTGCTGCCTCCAACCTGTTCTTGGAGAAGTTTACACCATACCACCAACAGACGCAGTTTCGGATTGTCATACTTGGCAGCATAACCAGGGACAGACGCCCTCTTTGCCTTTTCAAACGTTTCGCTCATAGGACTTTCCCCTTCTTTCCACTTGATTTTCGTCCACGCCTTCAAAAAATCAATCCAAGTTTCCTCAAATTCCTTCGTCCTGATATACGTCAGTGCCCGCCTATGCCATTCTCTAACGACCGGCTCAAAAATCTTCGGGGCAATGCCAGTATATTTCGGTAAAGATCGCAACGCACGCGTAAGGTCAAAAACTTTTCGAGTCCGCGTCCCATATTTATTCGGCAAGGTTTTTTTGATAATCTTTCCAAAATCATTGACACAAATAATCAATTTTTTTTCTTCTTCCCCTCTATGTCCTGAGTTTTCCTGTGTTTTCTCTGTATGCTCTGTCTTCTCTGTAACGCCGCCTCGCCTGCGCCCTCGCCCTATGGGGCTTCGGCTTCGGCGGCTTATATTGCAGCTCTCTTGTGAAAGACCGGCCTGTTCAGGAACGAGAGAAAGCAGATTTTCACTGTTTGGCTCAATCAACCATTGATAAATCACACCGTCTGGGTGAACAGACGGGGGCAGCATACAATATCCCCCACTACCGCGTAGTTCGCCGTCGTCAAAGTGCTGGACACTACCAATATCCGCCAGAAAATAAACGTGACACCCTCTCGCGGTCTTTACTGTAGGTAATTTACCAGCCAAGTCCGGATGTTCATTCGCCCATTGCAGGTATCCCTCCTCTGTATCAAAATCCCGACAGGCAAGCCCCCCGGACACACTACCCAACACCACAGCGATATTGCCGTGATTACCCCCAAACAACTTTAGCACCTGTTCTTCAGTTGGGCGTTTGACCTGATATTGTTTCCACCGTATACGTGCGACCTTTTGACCGTGCGGTATCGGGATAACACACCATCCCCGCTGATAGTACGCCAGGGCCTGTTTTAGCACCAGATTTTCGTTTTTGGTTTCCATACGTGTTTGGGCTATTATCAAAGACCGTTTGGCTTCGCACAGTCCGTAAAATGCCCATCACGGCCATTCTGTGAGCTTTCCTGATACGGTCTAACTGCATAAAGGGGGCAGGCAAGGTCTGAACAGTTGCGAATTTCCTCGATACTCCAGCAAACACACTCAAGACAGAAAGAGTTTATGGCGGCTCGCAAGCTCTTGCCCTTGACCGCTCTTTCGTATGTTGCCTTGTATGCACGCGGGATATTTCCCAGCCGTTCCATGATTTTATCTGCTCGTTCGTCTGTCATAACGAAGCCCCCATTGTCTGTTTAATCTCGCAATACTGCCCAAGCAGAACCTCAAACAATCTCCAGCCGTCTGGCTCTGAATGTCCAGCGGCCAGAAGCAATAACAACACACCAAGAATTTCTTTTAAATTCGGACTTGACCGATAGTCCCCCTTGTGGTATGGTTTTTCCTGTTCGATGTTTCTTTCGGCCAGTGTTGACGCACTGGCCTTCTCTTTTTCAGACATTGTTAGTTCTCCTAATTTGAACCCATTTTTGTCGTTGCGGGCAATCCGCATCAACCCACCTTTTCAGTTCATCAATTGACCAGAGGACGCGCCCCCCTAATCGCATCGGCTGCGGCCCAAGTGTTCCGCTTGAGTGCATTGAGTAAAAATGAGCACGGAAAATGCCAAGCAGATGTGCGGCCTTGGCAGCAGACAATAAAAGCGGCTCGATGGTCTGTATCTCACTCACTGACGCCCCCTTTGTCCTGCTCGCTTTCGATACCGGACTTTAACACCCAACCGCTCAAGCTCTCGTTTTGCCATAGCCGCTTGTTCAAAGTTGTTGTCTGCCTTTGCTCGTTCCAAACAGACGAACCAAGCTACGCGACTATCAGCAAAATCGCGTTCTGTATATGTCTCTTTGCCCATATATCAATGGGCGCAGGTAACATAGGGGTAACGTAAGAGAACTGATAAGTTGTGATTTTAGGAAGGTTTACGGCTTTATATAGTAACACAAAAGGTAACGTGTTACCCGCGTGTTACTGATTGTCCCACGATTCTAAATTGTCCTGTCCCGTTTCAGAATCAGGATATTTACTGCCATTCGGATAATCCGACTTTCCGGTTTTTAGAATTTCTCTGGCTTTGCTAAAGCCCTTCATTCGGGGCAGGGACTTCTCATTTGCACCTATTGCATCTGCTATTTGCTTGTTCGCCCAGTCAGGGTGGTCGTGTAAGACAGCCAAAGCACGGGCAGCTTTACTCATTGTTGCCTGTGGCTGCTCCTCCTCTTTTTTCTGCTCGCCGACAAGTTCGTCTTTAATACGATTTATAGCGGCCTTAATAAAACCCCTGTCTGGGCCATAGGGCTGCCCACGCGTGAAACGAAACCATACATCTTCAGCCAATTCCTTCGGCCATATACCATTACTTATACTCTGGACTCCGGTCAGCATATTGTCGTGAATCGAAGTCAAAACGACGTAGTATCTTTCATACTCCCGCTCTCGATTAACGGGTGGCAGTAGTTTTTCTGTCTCTTTCTCCGGTATAAGTGCGTCGATAGGATTTGGTTGTATCTGTTTCCGTCGCGGCCTCAAGCAACCGAAAACTTCTTCGTCGCTCAAATCTGTATATCTGAACCACAAAAATTGCACCCAGGTCCCCTGAACAGGTCTATCGAGGGGAACAGCAGTGCTTATCCATCCTTCGTTTTTATCAGGCAACTTATCAAACCGAGTGCGAATGTCAGCCAAGTTTTGTTCTTGCTCTACGACGGTCTTCTCAAGTCGCTGATATTCCATTGTCGCAGGACTGGAGCGCTGTAATTTTTGCTTGTTTGCTTCTATGTAATCCTCAAGTTTGGCCATAACAGCAGGTGCATATCTCGCAGGCATTTCGTATGTTGGCCCGACATCAAAACCCAAATCACCCAAATAAAACCTTTCCCATTCCCAATCCTTTTCGGGCGGCCCCGCTTCTTTGTCCTGCCACGCTGGATTGTTTTTGACCTTCTGCCAATGCTCATTTCGCTTTTTTTCTGCGTTCTCGGTATCGCTGTTGTGCTGCACCCACCTTTGGGCAAATGGGCGTATCTTTTCTCGAACTGTTTGGAGGTTTTCTGGATTCCTCACCAACTCATCAACACCAGTTGCTATATGCGATAGAAGTACCTTGTCGGGTTGGAGATTATCACCAGACATATTGATTGAGGTCTTCTGCATTTCTGTCCCTTGTTTATTTTGCAATTCTTGAGGTTGTGTGCTCGGCCCTAAATACGGCAATGCACGTTCCAAAGCATACGACAGCTTTTTCGCGCGCATATACAATTCCGTATTAGGCAGGTGCATAAGACTGGTAGGGTCAAGGTTTTCGACAATAGTATTTACGGCCTTATCGAGTATATCCCGATACTGCTCAAGCATTTTTGCAGCGTCGCCTTTACCCTCAAGCATTAACTTTTCTAAAATCGGATTTATCCCCAGCTTGTTGTGTATGCTCAGGCGATATTCCAGGCAATGGTTAGGGCGATATTCCTTTGGCAGCTTATCCTCCCAGTTATCCGCGCCAACGCTTGCCCACTCCGTCAGAGTGTCGATAATCTCAACTGCTAATCGCTGTTCCATTGTTTGTTGTCTTTGCAGGTCTTTCTTAACGCGCTTAAGGCAGTAGCTAATCTCATCTCGCCAGATTTGCTCATTCAACTCTCCGCCGGCTCTTTTAATATCCTCCCATTCAGAGAACCCAAAATTATTGGCGATTGTGTCCTGCTCATTATATTCCCAATCAAAATATATCGTTGGTCGTCTTCGGGATTGAGCATTACCATCATATAAAACAGCAAGGACAAAATACGAACGTAGCAGCATTTCTCTCTCATCGCGTCCTCGCTTTACACTATCTTGTAGCAGATTCAGGTCTTCTTTAACAGGGACATCGTTGATATGCAGTGCTTCTTCAGGGTTGTTATTATGCCACTCGAAATATGCGTCAATATGCCGTATGAAAATGTCTTTGGTTTCAGGCGAAAGGGGGTCAAGGTCTTCGATTTCAGAGCATTTGTCTTTTAGGAATTGCTGATAAGAGTTCATCGCGGCCTGGGTTTGTTTGTCTAATCTTATTTTTATAGTGTCGGCCCAGAAGTCCTTGTGGGACATACAAACCACAAGAGTATCCCAATCCTTGACGGCTTTGAGCGGAATGTTATCAAAGTTTCTTATGAGATTTTCGTATGTTAGAAGAACTTGCTCTGCAAACGGGCTTGGAAATTCTTTTCGTAATACATCGTAAACCTTATCGTAAGGGGTCAAACATTCCTTAAGCTCTTGAAAAAGCTTATCGAAACGTATTTTCTTAGGATTTCGGTCGTAAACTATCTGTTTGCGATGGTGACCTGATTTCGGATAGGAAGAAAAGTCCTGGTCAGGTTCAAAATCGGCCAGAGCGCTTATATAACGGCCATAAGCGGACTCAATAAGGGTCTTCCCCTCATATTTACTGTCTGTCTTAGCGTTCCAGAAGATTGGATTGAGTTCTTTGAGTATTCGGCGAAGTCGTTCAATATCCATTCTTTATACCTGTCTTTTTTCGGGTCGGTCTGGGCAAGGGCAGGCAAGACAGGTGATAAATCCTACCCTCGTCCAGACCGCTTGGCCGGTAGCTGGCCGGTCGTCCCGATTGTTTCTTTAAAGCATAACGTCACACAGCAAAGTTGACAATATCTGTTTGCATAATTGAAAGCCCAGTTTTACAATGAATTAAAGGCAAGGGGATTATCTAATGCCAGACAAAAAAAGCACTACTCATAAGGTATTGAAGCTTCGTATTATCAAGCCCGTAGATGGTATGTCTTGGGACGAGCTTGGCAAGATGTTGCGGGATGTCCGTTACAGGGTTTTTCGCCTGGCGAATCTTGCTGTCAGTGAAGCATATCTAAACTTTCACCTTTTCAGAACTAAAAGTATTGCTAACTTTAAGCCCGATTCCATAGGTAAATTGAATCAGCGTCTCCGAAATATGCTTCTTGAGGAAAAAACAAACGAACAGGAGCTTGGTCGCTATTCTCCAAAAGGGGCTATCCCCGATTATGTAGCTTCTGCTTTGTCCCAATACAAAATAAGAGCGTTGACTAATCCGACAAAATGGCGAGACGTTGTCCGAGGCAAAGTATCGTTGCCTACATTCAGAGCGGATATGCCTATTCCCATCCGTTGTGATAAGCCCGCCCACCGTCGAATGCAAAGGTCTCCCAATGGTGACGTTGAACTGGAACTAATGATTTGCAAACGACCATATCCAAAAGTGCTTCTACAACGGTTCGACCTCGGCCCGGGTCAGCAAGACATTCTCGACCGTTTGCTCGACAATACAGAGAATTCACCGGAAGGATACAGGCAACGGGCTTTTGAAATTAAACAGGATTCTTTCACAAAAAAATGGTGGCTCTATGTCACCTACGAATTACCGCTCCGTCCTGCCAAGCTTAATCCGGATATTGTAGTTGGCGTTGACCTTGGTTTTTCTGTCCCTCTTTATGCAGCAATCAACAATGGCCACGCAAGACTTGGATATAAACATTTCAAACCTATTGCCAACCATATCCGTTTGTTACAGGCACAGATAATCGCCCGAAGGAGAGTAATCCAGCGTGGCGGCTCACGCACTTTATCCGCACCGACCGCCCGTTCCGGTCACGGCGTAAAACGCATTCTCCTGCCTACTGAAAAGCTACGTTCTCGTATTGATAATGCCTATACAACACTCAATCACCAACTTTCATCTACCGTCGTCGCCTTTGCCGAAAGCCAAAATGCTGGAACTATCCAGATGGAGAATCTCGACAGTCTCAAAGACCAGCTTCGCGGAACATTCCTCGGCACCAGATGGCGATACTTC
>Ga0315537_1000036_pt1 | contig 76652 bp, 62 predicted proteins | sample SalMarSW160270MG_FD_203091 | JGI IMG/M metagenome (GOLD analysis project Ga0315537, IMG submission 203091) | Salt marsh sediment microbial communities from the Plum Island Ecosystem LTER, Massachusetts, United States - Salt Marsh Sediment SW1602-70 ... | reverse complement strand
CGCCACAAGTTTATCCATCAGTCCCTGGAAAGTGGAATCGGTCGCCAGTGCTTTAAGGCGATTCGTTTTAACTGTTTGTAGCATGAGCCATGGGTTTGAGGTCATACTCCATAATTCTGAATCAATGTAATTCCACAGCTTGTCAGCGGTGTGATTCCAGGACCAGCGAAGGTCAAGGGCCAGTTCGGCGAGACCTTCTAAACCCTGTGGCAAGGGAGGCAGCAGATAATAGCTGGATACAGTCATGATAATCCCCTTCCTATTTACCCTTACCAGAGGCTCTTATTATATTCTTGGGCCTCAGGATATTTTCATTCTCATGTCCGGCAGCAAAATCGCTGATGTTTTGAATAGTCGTCTCGGCGATGACGGCCATTGCCTCCCGAGTAAAGAAAGCCTGGTGGCCGGTAACCAGCGCGTTGGGGAAGGTCAGGAGCCGCATAATAACATCATCAGGAATAATCTCGTCAGAAAGGTCTTCATAGAAAATATGCGACTCCTCTTCATAAACGTCAAGGCCGACCGCTCCCAGGCGGCCTTTTTTGAGGGCACGGACAAGAGCACGGGTATCCACCAGCGCGCCGCGGCTGGTGTTAATAAGCATAGCTCCCGGTTTCATGTAAGCGAGGTTCTCATCGTTAATCAAATGCCGGGTTTCAGGCGTTAAAGGAAGGTGCAAGCTGACAATATCGGCCTTACTTAATAATTCCTTCAGTGGGACATAGCGGACTCCCAGTTCGGTGCATTCCGGGTTTTCGGTCACGTCATAGGCCAGTAGAGCGCAGCCGAAACCATGCAGAATGCGGGCCAGCACACTGCCTATTTTCCCGGTTCCAGCAATACCAACGGTTTTGCCGTGCAGTTCAAAGCCAATTAACCCATCGAGCAAGAAATTACCTTCACGTACTCGATTATATGCCCGGTGAATCTTACGACTTAAGGCAAGCATCATGCCGACGGCGAATTCGGCTACGGCGTACGGGGAGTAACGGGATACCCGCATGATAGTCATGCCCAGTTGTTCGGCTGCCTTGAGGTCAACGTTATTGAAACCCGTTGCCCGCAGGGCGACGAGCCGCGTGTCCCCATCCGATAACCGCTTAATTACTTTCTTGTTCAGGATGTCGTCAACAAAGCAGCAGACCGAGGGATATTGCCGGGCCAGGACGGTCGTGCTTTCTTCAAGCTGCGTTTCAGTGAAATGTAGCTCATGTTTGCCTTGATTAGCCGCCTCAAGGAATTCCTTATCATAAGAGCGTGTGCTGTAAACGAGCACTTTCATAATTGCCTCCTCAACCAAAGTCCTATCATTTGACACGGACACCGTATTTAGAGTGCTAACCGCTCAATTACATCGAGCAGGCGTTTTGAGTATCCGAACTCATTGTCATACCAGACCTGGACTTTAACCATGCTCCCCTGCACCACCTGCGTGGAAAGGGCATGGACAATGCCGGAATGGGTATCTCCGATAATATCGGCTGATACCAGGTCCTCTTCAGTGTACCCGAGGATATCCTTCAAGTACCCTCCGGTAGCTGTTTTGAGAGCGGCATTGACCTGCTCCACCGTGGCGGATTTCTTCAGATCGGCGACGATATCGGTGATAGCCCCATCGGGAATCGGTGCACGGATAGCCAGAGCTCGAAGCCTGTCCTTGAGTTCGGGAAGCACTAACGTAGTGGCCACGTCCGACCCGGTAGTGCTGGGAACCAGAGATACAGCCGCCGCCCGTCCCCTATTCCGTTTCCTGTCCGGCTTATCAACAAGTGCCTGACTGGCCGTGTAGGCGTGAACGGTAGTTGCCATCGCCCGGTCGACACCGAAGCTGTCCATCAATACCTTGAGCGGCGGAGCCAGCGAGTTCGTCGTGCAGGAAGCCATAGAAATTACATGGTGGTTTTTGGGGTCGAACTTGTCTTCGTTTACACCGACAACTACCGTGATGTCAGCGTCGGAAGCCGGCGCGCTGATGATGACCCTTCTGGCGCCTGCCTCAAGGTGTTTGGCGGCCAGTTCCCGTTTGGTGAAGAAGCCGGTGGACTCAATGACTATGTCGATGCCAAGCTTTTTCCAGGGCAACTGTGCCGGGTCTTTTTCCGCCGTGATTTTCACGGTGACATCACCCACCCGAACCGCGTCTTTCTCCGCGGTTACAGGGAAAGGTAGCTGCCCGTGAACCGAATCGTATTTAATGAGATAGGCCAAATCATCCGTGGGCACCAAGTCATTGGCCACAACGATTTCAATGTCCTTCGGACGCGTTGCCACATAGTGTCTCAGTACCATGCGGCCTATACGTCCCAGTCCGTTGATTGCAATCCTTTTCATATTTACCTCCTGTTATAACGATAGCTATTTCGCACGACTTAAGCCCTTATTGATATTATCGATATCTGCCAATAGAATTTTGCTTTTATTGTGCAGTAGCACCTTTTTAGTGGCACCTATGTTGACGCGCAACATTGATTCGGTGTGGGAAGACCGGACGTTGAACCACCAGTCGGGATAGTCCACCGAGAGACCGTCAAGGTGGTCAATATGTCCATCACGATATTTATCCTCCAGAGCGGTAAGCACCTTTTCCCGGTCAGCGACCTCCAGGTTGATTTCCCCACTGGTGGGGTAACGCAGAAAAGGTTTGATCAATGCGGAAAGAGTTTTGTCCTCTGCCGTGACAATGTTGACCAATTCGACGAGTGTACGCAGGCCGTTGTCTGTGTAATGCAGGTCTGAGTAGTAATAGTGCCCTGAAAGTTCCATGGCAAAAACGGCGCCGTGCTCGCGCATGGCGCGTTTGATGAATGCATGCCCGACCCGGCTACGTATGGACTTACCCCCCGCCTTATTAACCAGTTCCGGCAGGATACGGGAGGTGCGCAGGTCATGAAGTATGGTCGCCTCTGTATTCTTTTTCAGGAAGTGCAGGGCAATCAGCCCGCCCAGCGCATCGGGAGGCACCATCACCCCCTTCTCATCTACGACTACAGCTCGGTCAGCGTCCCCGTCTAAGGCAAGACCAAAGGCAAGGTCGTACTTTTTTACAATTTCTGACAGGCGGTCAAGGGCTCCTGGTTCCAGGGGGTTGGGTGGACGTGAAGGAAATTTGCCATCCGGGTTAAAGTCCAGTCGCCATAACTCTACGCAATCAACGCTGGAAAAAACAGCATCTGTCTCCACTCCTCCCATGCCATTACCGGCGTCGACGGCCACCCTGATATCTTTTACTGGTTTCAGCCGCTCTCCGATACGATGGGCGTAGAGAGAAAGTGGAGAGTTATACCTGAGCAACTCGCTGCTCGGGCGTGCGGCCGGCATAGCTGGTTTCCGGAGTATTGCCGCAATCTCTGACAAACCGTGTTCGCTGCTCAACGGTAATGCATCTCGCTGACATAACTTTAAGCCGTTATATTCCGGCGGCAGGTGGCTGGCGCTTATGGCGATGGAGCCGTCAAAGCCACCCTCAGCCCCGTACCAGTAAACCATTGGGGTGCTGGAAAGGCCTATGTGTGTAACCTGGTGACCTGATTCCCTGAGCCCGATACTTGCCGCCTCAGCAAGCGCGGGGGAGCTCCACCGGGCATCGTGGCCTATGACGAAGCGTCCGGCATGGTCCGGGCAAAGGTATTCTCCATAGGCACGGGCAATGGCTCTGGCGGTGGGGCTATCCAGGTCTTTGCCGACCACGCCGCGAATGTCGTAGGCACCAAATATTCTTGCATAGCTATCTTTCATTTAATTCCACCTATCATTCAATAATTCACTTCCCGGGGTTTTTTACCAGATACCCGGAGTGTTGCTCGCCTAAGATACTATACCCAAAGAGCTTCACCCTATCCTGAATCAGGAACGCTACCAGTGCGTAGCCCCAGACAAGGCCGGCATATGTCCAGCCGAGCGGTGTCATAAATAGACCATAGACAGCAATGAGAGTCGCCACTATTTGCGTGCCGATGACCGCAAATACAAGAATCCGGGCCGGCTTGACGGACCAGAAGGGACCTTGCGTACGAGCGACAAAGACAGTCAAATGCCCAGCAACGGAAAATTTCAAATACATCAAGGTCTGAATTATGTCGTTATTCAAATTAAGGACGGTTTTACCCAGATAGAACAAACCGAAAGATGAAATCACTCCGAAGACACCCAATATCGTGGCGATACCCAGCACGGACCGCATATTCCACACCTCCGGCTGATTGGAATAGCGGACATTATCATAGGCAATAGACAGGATGGCGCCGTCGTTGAGTATTGCCAGCAGGACAATCATAATGGCCGTTACCGGGTAGAAGTTGAAGATCATGATAGCCAGTGTCATGAACAACAATACGCGGATTGTCTCGGCGATACGGTAGATAGCATAATTAGTCATCCGGTGAAAAATTTTTCGGCTCTCCTTGATGGCGTCGATGATTACGCTAAGGCCGGGAGTCATCAAGACGATGCTGGCGGCGGCCCGGGCGGCATCGGTGGCGCCAGCCACGGCGATGCCGGCGTCGGCCTTCTTCAGCGCCGGGGCATCATTCACCCCGTCACCGGTCATGCCCACGATGTGCCCCCGCTGCTGCAATACGTCGACGATGTGGTACTTATGCTCGGGAAAGACCTGGGCAAAGCCGTCGGCTTTCTCAATGGCATCCGCTATTTGCCCGGACTCATGAGGTTTGGTCTCATTAAAGATACTGGCATCAATAATATCGGTGCCCAGGTCCAACTGCCGTCCGATTTCTTTGGCGATAGCAACCTGGTCACCGGTGACCATCTTAACTTCTACACCCATCTTTTTGGCGGTTTCAATGGTAGTCTTGGAATCTTCCCGCAGCGGGTCAAAGAGAGGGATGATGCCCTGGAACTGCCATTGACCCTTCCCATTGGTGCGCGCTATCCCCAGGGAACGAAAACCACGTGCGGCAAATTCGTTTACCGCCTTATCAACCTGAGACTGTATCTTTTTGGCGTTTGGATCAAGAGCCAGAATAACTTGAGGCGCCCCCTTGGTTACCTTGAACTCGTGCCCATCCTTCCCTTTCAGGGTAGCTTCCGTGCGCTTATGAACGGGGTCAAAGGGCTGGAAATGCGATATCTGGTACGATTCCAGCTGTTTGGGGTCTTTTACGCCGCTCAATACGGCGAGGTCAATGGGGTCCTGATCTTCAGCGCGGGAGGCCAGTGCTCCGCTCAGGATAACCTGCTCCGCGGTAATGTCACCGATAGTAAATGGATCTCCCGGCGTCAATTTACTCTGGGTCAACGTACCGGTCTTGTCCGAGCAGAGTATATCAATACCGGCGACCTCCTCGACGGCGGTAAGCTTGGTCACAATCGCCTCTTTCAGGGCCAGCACCCTGGCCCCCAGAGCCATCGTCACCGATAACACCGCCGGCATAGCCACCGGAACAGCCGCAATAGTCAGTACGAGGGCAAACTGCAGTACCTGGAGTATCGGATCTTTTCTGGCCAGGGCCACTCCAATAATCAATACCGCCAGGACTACGGCAATTATCAGCAGATAGTCGGCAATCTTAAGAACCGCACGCTGCAAATGGCTGCGGGTTACCGCTGTTTCCACCAGTTGCGCCGTCTTACCATAATATGTATCTTTGCCGGTAGTATAGACAACCCCGTCAATCTCTCCCTGTTTCAGGATAGACCCGGAATAAACCGTATCCCCCGGCTTATGCTCTACCGGAAGGGATTCGCCGGTGAGTGCGGACTGGTCCACCTGAACCGGGTCTCCGTCGAGTAACCTGGCGTCCGCCGGTATGATATTGCCGATACGGAGGCGAACGATATCACCGGGTACGAGTTCGCGCGCGGGTATATCGGCCCATTTGCCGTCCCGCTTGGTGTTGGCATGGATAGCCAGCTTATTCTTAAGCGCGGCAATAGCGTTGCCTGCCTGGAATTCCTCACGGAAGCCTACAATAGCGTTTATTATCAGCAATGCCATAATGACGCCGAGGTCGGGCCAGTGGCGTAATACTGCCGACAGGATTGCGGCAACCATGATCATAATGGGAATGGGCCCCCAGAAATAGGAAAGGAATTTCAGGAGCGGATTTTCCTTCTTTTCCGGGAGTTCATTGTAGCCGTACTTTTCTATTCGCTTCTGCGCCTCAGCTTTGCTGAGACCATCGGGCGAAGACTGCAGATTCTTTAGCAGTTCGGCAACGGACAGGTCCTTTAGTTGTCCTTGAGTTGATTCAACCGTCTTGTCTTGGCCCGGTGACCTGATTTTTCTTTCTTTACTCTGTTTGTTCATCCCCAGCACTCCTTCTGGCCCTGTCTTTTAACAGCGAGCGCCACAGACCTGATCGAATTAAGATTGCCGTGGTCTCACCAGCAGAAGGGGAGTATTTCCATGGTGCAGAACCTTATCGGCAATACTGCCGTGGTCCCAGCGGCCAAATCCTGAATGCCCGTGCGTTGACATGGCTACCATCTCTGGATGTATCTCCTCCTCTGCCTTGATAGTCTCCTCGTCAGCAGAACCTACTCTGACCTCATAACTTGTTTCAATACCCTGGGATATTAGTTTATCATCTACGCTTTTTATGTATTTTTCAGCCACTTCCTTCAGCGGCTTAAGTTCTTCATCGGTGTAAGGTATTTTTATAATTCCCGAGCCGCCATAATAACCCATTCCGTCATAGCCAGGGTAAATATGATAGGGTGGTTCTACGACGTTAAGGAGACTGATCTTGGCCTTGATTTTGGAGGCAAGGGTTTCAATATAGGGGAGCACCGCCTCACTGTTCTTCGACCCGTCAAGGGGGACCAGTATATTATTCAGATGAACACTCTTGGGTACATCGGTATTAGCCCTGATAAGCAGCACCGGACATTTTAAAGCCCTGGCAACTTTATTGGCCGTATCTCCGAGTGCCCATCGCCTTATTCCGGTTCTCCCGTGCGTGGCCATCACAATCAGGCTGACGTTCTCTTTCTCAGCGTAGTCCAATATTTCCTCGGCAGGGTTGGCTAACATGCTTGGCGAACCGATGATAGCCGACTTCACCTTCACTTTTTCCCCATGTGGTAGGTCTGGAGATTTTTTCATCTCCTGCTCTACCGTCGCCGCCATTTTACTGATGTAGACTTTATGGTCGAGGTTATCCGGGGCATCGGCCGGCGTCCTTACGTGCAATAAAATAACCTCCGAACCGAAATGTCTGGCCAGCTCTTCGGCATAGGGCAGGGCTATTTCGGCCAGTTTGGAAGTATCCAGCGGGACAAGAATCCTTTTATACATTTAATTTCCTCCTATTAAAAACATAATTATTGTTCAGGACATAGTCAAATTACTGTGGCCTCACCAGAAAAATAGGGCTGGTAATGCCACGAAGTATCTTATCCGTGATATCACCATACTCCCAGAGGCTAATGCCTGATGAACCATGTGTTGCCATAACAACCAGATTCGGATGATTATTGTTCGTGTATTTTGTAATTTCGTCTGCTGGTTTACCCATAAGCACTTCTTTTTTAACATTAAGTCCAGCATCGGCAAGGCGTTTCTCCACTTTTACCAGGTATTGCTCAGCTTCCTGCTTAAAATGATTTATTATCCGCTTTTCATGTGCCTCCGAATCGGGTTCCGGGTAGTCGGCAGTAATGAATGGTTTTTCATAAACTCTGAGTAAAACTACGTTCACCAGTTCAGCACCACGCTGCTTTGTTAACGCTTCTACATGCGGAAGTACTGATTCAGCGAATTTTGAGCCGTCGAGGGGAACCAGCAATGTCCTCTTGGGCCATTCATCATGGATAATCTCCTCGGGGATATTGGCCCTGACCATCCAGACGGGGACCTCCGATTTCCGGAGGACCTTATCAACCGTGCTTCCCAAAGCCCAGCGCCTTACCCCGGAACGGCCATGAGTCGCCATCAGGATCAGGTCAATATTGTTTTCCTCAGCATAACTTAGGATTTCCTCAGCAGGATGGCCGTCAGCCACTTCGGCTCGTACCTCGACCGCCTTTCCTCCTGAGGGTATGCCTGTCTTTTTCTGTACTTCTCTGGCTTGTTTCTGTACTTTTTCTGACGCATGTTCAAGATATGCACGGCACATAAATTGTGAATCCGTTTTAGTCGATTCGCATACATGGAGTAAATTCAGTTCCAGGTCCAGTCTACCCGCAAGCTCCTTGGCGTAAGGTAGAACTACTTCGGCGAGTTCCGAGCCGTCAAGCGGGACCAGCATTCTCTTGTACATTTTTACTACCTCCTTTGTCGTGATATATTACGATATTCCATATGAGAACCGCAATGCCATTTATCCTGTCTCCAATTTAAGATTTCGGGCTTTCGATAAGGGTGACCGAAGCAATATTTTAGTAAATTCTTAATTATTCATTGTTGTCTACAATTTTAAAAAATATCTGGCAAAGTTGGTATTAACTAATAACCCTCCTGTGGAAGCCCTTGCACCCGGCCCAAAGGAACAGGATAGAGAATCCAACGAGCACGGGATAAATCACATATAACTGCATGTGCGAGGCCGTGGTCAACGCGGCGCGGAAGCCCTCGGTCACGTAGATAAGCGGGTTGACGCAGACCAGAGCCTGCAGCCAAGAGAACCCGCCGACCTTGATAGCCGCCAGTGATGTCCACGGGTAGTAAGTGCCGCCGAGGAAGGTCAGGGGCAGGACGATAAATCCGAACATGACGCCGATGTTGCGCGGTGAAATGCGGGTTCCCAGAAACAGCCCGAGACTTGAGGTCATGATACAGGTGAGTGGGATGAGCGTGAGCAGCAGCGCCCAGTGCACCGTTAGATTTGGTTGCACGCCCTTGGTGTGGACAATTGCCGCAATCGGGAACACAATTACGGCCGCAATAAGGCCCTGGATGGCTCCGGCCACGACTTTACCGATGGCCACCAGCGATACCGGCAGTGGTGCGAGTACCCGGTCTTCAATCTCTTTGGTATAGCCGAACTCGTTGGCCAGGGGCAACGCTACTGCCATGATTCCCTGGAACATAATTGACAGGCCCACGACGCCGGCAACAAGTACGGTAGCGAATGCCGATAAACCACCCGCCGAACCTCCACCGATACCTTCGCCAATCTGAGGAAATACGTACAGGAAAACAAAGACCAGGAGGAAAGGCTGGATTAAAGTGCGGGCAATGAAGACACCCAGGTTCTTTCTCAGTACCGTGAGGTCACGCAGCAACAAGGCATTGAAGGCAGTACGGCTGGCACCTGCCGCTGACCGTGTAGGTCTTGATGTTTGAGCATTTGATACCCTGGTCATGGTGCCCATCAATCGCGTAGCTCCTTTCCTGTCAGGTTTATGAAGACAGTTTCGAGAGTGGGCTCGGCTATAGACAAATCGATGATATTGAAACCTCCCTGTTCAGCAATGGCAACTACCCGGGGGAGTACGCCGGCGGTGCCTTTTATGTGGAGCTGGATCGTACTATCGAGTCGCCGGCTCTCGGTCACTCCTTCGACCTGCTCTCGAAGGAGCTGAGCGAGGGCATCTATGTCACCGCTCGCTGACACGGTTACAATGCTGTCCGCGTTGACCGATTCCTTTAAGCCCTTCGGGGTGTCCATAGCGAGAATACGTCCATGGTCCATAATGGCTATCCGGTCGCAGACCGAATCCGCCTCCTCCATATAATGTGTTGTTAATAAAATAGTCTGACCTTCGGAGTGCAGCTTACCGAGGATATCCCATAAGGCGATACGGCTCTGCGGGTCAAGACCGGCCGTAGGCTCGTCGAGAAAGAGGACCGACGGGCGGTGGATAAGCGCCCGGGCTACCTGGAGCCGCTTCGCCATGCCGCCGGAAATGGTGGCTACGTCCGCTTTGGCGCGTTCGGCAAGACGGAACTCGACCAGGAACTTATTCGCTGCTTCGCGGCTCTCTCTGGCGCTCATTCCGAAAAAGCGACCGTGGTAGTAGAGGTTCTCCCAGACGGTCAGGGCTCGGTCAAGGTTGTTCGTCTGAGCCACAACACCAATCACCTGCTTGACGAGCGCCGGATGAGCGACGACGTCGATATCGGATACAAAAGCCTTGCCGCCCGTCGGAATTACCAGGGTGGTGAGCATACCGACGGTCGTTGTCTTACCGGCACCGTTGGGGCCGAGCAACCCAAAGATTTCCCCGCGGTGTACCTGCAAATCGAGCCGGTCAACAGCCAGAACATTGCCGTCTGAGTATCGTTTGGTCAATTGCTCGCAGCGTATGACCTCGTCGACAGTAGTGTGTTCGCCCACAATATTGATATCAGCAGCATTCGCACTCATAACGGCGGAATAAAAACTCCTTCAACTCTGTTACATCTTTTCATTATTATGGTAGAAGAATTGTGAAATAGTCATAAAATCGCTAGTAAATAAGTTACAAAGTTATGACATTTGGAGGATAGCAAAGACTGGTAGGAAGAAATTATCACTGGTAGTTCTTGGGATATCGGGCATAATGAACCAGACATATTTTGGACGTGAAATGCAAGGATTATTAAAGGACGAATGATCTCCACATCATTGGAATCCGATTATAGGAATAACAGCGCTGGACCGGCTAGGGCCGGCTCTTATAATGGTTATTTTTAGTGTGATAGTCATCAAATTCTTGTTTGTTGAATAACAAGTCAAAGATTCGTTACACTAACAAAATAGAATCCATCACTAGTAGGCTCGAAAGATTGATATAATAGAATCGAATTCATGATAATACCCAAGGTTTAACAATAAGACCAGAGTATATTAAGATGAAGATTCCATTTAAACATTCTATTATTGCCTGGTTGACTTTAATCCGTTTAGGTGCCACAGCCAGGGGAATGCTTCCTTTCTTCCTCGGGACGGTCATTGCCTGGAGCGAAGGATATCAAATAAACTTCATAGTTTTTTCGCTTTCGTCGCTGGCTGTCCTCAGCATTATGGTCTCAACTTTTTTAATAAACGAATATTTTGATTATGATACGGACCATTTGAATACAGATTTCCATAGACTATCAGGTGGTTCACGGGTCCTGGTCCGCGGGCTCGTGCCCAGGAAGCTAGCTTTATATACCGCATATTGTATCTTCGGGCTTGCCGTTATCATCGGCCTGGTTCTCTATTTTTACTTTAAAACCGGCCCATTGACCATCCCATTCGGTGTAATGGCAATCCTTATCGGATATTTTTACACGGCAAAGCCGTTAAGGCTCTCCTACAGGGGAATAGGAGAGCTGTCAATTTGGTTTACCTGCGGCTGGCTGGCAACAGTTACGGGCTATTATCTCCAAACAGGAGAAGTCACCTCTGTAATCTCTTTGGTTTCCCTGCCTGGGGCAACTTCGGTGTTTCTTCTTATTCTGATAAACGAAATTCCGGATATACACTCCGACTCACTCTCCGGAAAAAGAAACCTTGCGGTGATACTGGGCAAGCGTAATGCGCTTCTCCTTTTTTCTTTTCTCCTCGTTGGTGGCTGGCTAAATATACTGGTAATCATTCCATTTGGAATTCCCTGGACGACCGGTCCTTTTTCACTCGTTCTCTTGCCCATCATCGTATTGAACCTGATGGATATTAAAAGACTTTCTGCTAGCAGGCAAATGCTTGAGAGATTATCGGTGCGCACCATGCTTTTCGACCATCTAGTCACCTTTATTTACTCGGCTGCCTATATACTTGCCGGAATCAACGCCAGCAGCATGGATAGAGCAATAATTATCATCATACTCTGTTATCTGGCTATCTTCATACTTGAGGGAATGAGCCTATTACTTTCTTTAAGAATACAAAGATAAAATTTCTGTATTCGTAGACACGGCGGCTACAGCCAACAGCATCGCCATTACAGCTAACGTTCTGGAAGAGATAGGCAAATGGAACGTATGGAGAAAAAGGGGGCGACTGCCTTCTAAGCAGCGGGTCGTGGGTTCGAATCCCTCCAGGGACGCCAGCTCCGTTATAAATCCTAGAAAATTTCTGGAATACACTCATTTACGGTTACTATCTTAGAGAAGATTTACAATAACCCGGAACCAGATATTGACTACCACATGAATTATAAATGCCGGCCAGTATGAATTCCCTCTATATACCACGTAGCCGAGATAGATCCCGACTAAAATGGTACTTATTGTTTCCATCTCCGGTTTTCCGAAATGAAGGAGCACGAAAGGAATCATCTGGACAAGTATGCTTATCTCTCCCAGTTTTTCTTTTAATCCGAAAAGGAGAAAGCCGCGATAGAGAAATTCCCAGGCAAACATGTACACCAGCGTCTCGAGAGAGTATTTAAGCAGGTCGAATTTCTCTATAGTGTAGTACCCCTCCAATGTGGAAAAACGAGAAGAGATATAGAGTACCGGGACAGCTATGACGATGGATAAGATAACATGAAAGCCCCATATCTTCCAGTTGCCCAGCCTGAATCCAAAGTCCAGGGGATTTTTCCGCAAGAGAATAATTATCGTTAGCAGAGGCAAAATCGCGAAATATATCAGGGAACTCAACCACTGGGGTGAAACAGGATGGTATTCATCCAGGGTTAGGAAAAGGGTAGCCGAACAAAATACCACTACCTCCGGATAATACCTCTTTAAGAAGGAGTAAATACCCTTAATTTCATTCTTGGCGAATTCGAGCATAACCGTTTTCATTATGAAACTTTTCAAGTACTATGGCAATTACACCCGTCTTTGCCTGAAACTAATGGACAAATGTGTTACTATATGCACAAAGGACAGCCTGCAACCCGCTCTTTCCCCAGGGGATTTCAGAAAGGTGTGGCTACCATCGCAAAGAGAATCTTGATTATCGAGGACGACCCGAGCTTTTCGAGGGCGATTAATCATATCGTAGAGAATTATCAGGCATACACGTACTCCTTGTTCAGGATTACTCTCTAAAATCGGGGGTTTCTCGTGCCACCGGTTACCCGTCGGTCAATTTTCGTAATACGGTTGATGGCTGAATTAAGAACATCGATTTCTTCCCGGGTAAAAAGCCGCCAACCACGACTGTCCCTCCGCTCAATGCTACCGAGAATATCTTTTTGCAGCCACCGATATAATGTGTTTCTGCTGACACCTATCATGCGAAATACTTCAGCGGTTCTGTAGTAGGTCTTGCCATCCATTATTACCGGCATTTGTAAAGGCTCCAACGATTCGATGAGTATACCTAAGTACAATCTAGTTAATTCAACTTACAACGGCATTACAATAAGACAGTTGAACCTTACAAAAATGACACAAAAGGGATTCATCAGGTTCGGAGTTTAATCAGTATTCCGGACTGACTACTATCATCGATAGATATCAGTTGGAAAGATTGATATGACAATCGAGGAGAGATACCGGATTCGAACTATCGCTTGAAAAAAGCCAAGATTCGCCTCCGCAAAAATGAAGCGGAAAGATAACGCGGAAACTATATTCTGGCGTCGGACCGGAATCACGTCTATTTACAGTGTACGGTAATAAAAGCCCCTTGCTATTGCTTCTTCACCATCGAAGGCCCTTCGTATATCAACTAGAACAGGAGCGGAGTTCATGTGCCCTTCGAGTCCTTCCAGGGTAAGCCCATCACCATTTCCCTTAAAGATGTCATGAACCACAGCCAGGATAATGCCGTCAAATTTGCCTTCATCTTCCAGTTTCTTTAACATCTTTATGCCAAATTCTTCTTCAGCTTCGATAGTGTCCAATAAGGGATCATAGCCAAAGGTCACAATGCCGTAGCTCTTTAATTCCTCTATCATATGTTTCTGCGGAGTTTCCCTGGTATCCGAGACATTCTCCTTATAGGTCAGACCCATGATGAGTACCCTGGACCCCTTAATTACCTTACCTGCATCATTCAGGGCTTTGATGGTCATTTCAGCCACGTGTTTAGGCATAGAATCATTTATCGCCCTTCCTGCCGAGATAACTTGAGAGTGGTAACCTAGTTCCTGGGCTCTGCGAACCAAGTAATAAGGGTCTACGGGAATGCAGTGTCCGCCGACAAGGCCTGGAGAATAGCGGTGAAAATTCCATTTAGTTCCGGCGGCATCAAGAACCTCTTTGGTGTCCAGGTGGAGTTTTTCAAATATAAGAGACAACTCATTCACCAGAGCGATGTTCAGATCTCTCTGTACGTTTTCAATAACCTTAGCTGCCTCGGCAGTTTGGATATTCTTGGCTTTAAAAATATGCGGGATTATTCGGCCGTAGAGCTCGGCGATAAGTTCCGTCGTTTCCTCATCAATTCCCGAAACGACCTTACAGATCTTCTCTATAGTATGCTCTTTATCACCGGGGTTAATCCTCTCGGGGGCATAAGCTACCTTGAAGTCCTCGCCACATTTGAGCCCGGACTCTTTTTCCAGAATTGGCTTAACAATCTCTTCGGTAACACCGGGGTACACCGTTGATTCCAGAATTACTGTGCTTCCCTTTTTTAAATTTTTACCTACAGTGGTCGCTGCGCTTTCAACGCAGGAAAGATCCGGTTCCTTTATTTCCGTTACCGGCGTGGGCACACATATGATGATGAAATCTGCTTGTCCTATTTTTTTCGGTTCATTAGTAAAAAGGAGTCTGGGATTATCATATCTTTGACGTAAATCATCTACTCTCTTAGCATTGATATCATAGCCGATTACTTTTAGGCTTTTTGCAAACGATTCAATCAAAGGCAAGCCTATGTATCCTAAACCAACGATACACACAGTAGCTTTATCCACCTGAGCTTTTACGATTGAAACACGTGCTGGATCGGTTTTGCCGGGAACAGTGTTATTAGAACGTGTTTTTCTATAGCTTCGCTTTGGCTTTTGGATAGACATTTTTTATCTCCTTATCTCTAATGCAGTAAGTTTTACCAGTCCCCTAAACAGACTACCTCATCAATAAAATTTTGAGCAGGATATGTTAGATCTGGGTTTATCATTTGTAAGAATTTAGTAATAACTAAACAGGCACTTCCGCTATAATCTCCTGAGGTCGTATGTTAATAGTCGACACCAAACCTTCCATGCAGAATTCTTTTCATTATAACACTTCCATCTTTTTTTACCTGATTTCAATATTTTTTTACCCATACCACAGACCCCGAAAATAGACTGTTTAGGCTTCAGTTACAAGACGATTTAATTCTAACCGAATCTTAACTTTAGCCTTACTACAATCCAACCCCAAACAAGGGATAATATAAAGTCTTGAGTATTTGGTATAATAAGTCATAACACTGGTAAAACAATGTCAAATAGGAGACTATGAACCTGAAAAGTCGTATCGCATCGTTAAAAAGGGCAATACAAGAATGAATAAAGCAGTCGTTACCGGCGGCGCCGGATTCATAGGTTCACATATCGCGGAAGAACTGAGCAAACGCGGCTATCAGGTTACGATAATCGATAATCTGTCTACCGGCAATTTATCAAATATTGAATCGATTCTCCGTAGCAGAAATGCTGAGTTTGTTCAGGGTAGTATAGTTGATTTGCCGGTACTGCGTAAACTGTTCTCGGGTACAGACTATGTCTTCCATCAGGCGGCGATACCCAGCGTTCCGCGTAGTATTAAGAATCCGAAAGCGTCCCATAACATCAATGCTACCGGTACTCTGAACGTGCTACTAGCTGCCCGCGATAAGGATGTTAAAAAAGTGGTCTATGCTTCGTCTTCATCAGTTTACGGTGATACCCCAACTCTTCCCAAGGTTGAAGATATGACTCCAAATCCCCTATCGCCCTACGCTATATCCAAACTCACCGCGGAGTACTACTGCAGGGTATTTCACGAAATTTACGGACTGCAGACCGTTTCTTTGCGGTATTTCAACGTTTACGGTCCGAGACAGGATCCTGATTCTCCGTATGCCGCTGTTATTCCTTTATTCATAAATCTGGCACTAGCGGGAAAGTCACCGGTGATATTTGGCGATGGCAAGCAAAGCAGGGATTTCACCTTCGTAAAAGATGTAGCCGAAGCTAACATCCTGGCAGCCGAGAGTGAAGCTACTGGTATCTTCAACATCGGTAATTCTCAAAGAGTCACTATCAACCATTTAGTACGACTTATCATCAAGCTAGTAAGAAATAGATCCATAAAGCCAATATACAAGGATATGAGGGTTGGAGATATTCTACATAGTCTAGCCGATATCACCAAAGCCAAGGCTTTTGGTTATAATCCCAAATACAGCCTGGAAGAGGGCCTTAAGGAGACGATTAATTCGTTTCAGGAGATGCATGGGTTAAGCTAATCCGCTATATAGTTAATTGGAATAATTCAGATTAATCAAATACTGCTACAAATCAGCACAAAATAAAGGTGCACGAATTGCATGATTAACCCTTATTATCGAGGTTGGCATGAGAATTCAACTTAAAGGTAGAGGTCACGTGCCAGCAATTGTTACCGGTAACGAATTTGGCATCAAAATCCTGCGAAACATGCAACAGGAAACCGATTTCGATGGTATTACCCTAGACGTCGCTCATGATATTTTCAGGGAGGCCGGGCTTGAGATTAGCCTGGATAAACCGGTTAATGTAACTAACGAAAGGCCGGTTTTAATAAACGTAAAAAGATACCTCGATGGCTCTAAAGCGCGTGAAAAAGGCTTTTACTGCCGTACACTGTAATGAATAAACGGTTTACACTCAAACGTACCGCCCTGAGCCTGACTCTTACCCTTATTATCCTAGGTATTATCTTTATCGGACTCGATATCCTTGATATCAACGAAGACTATAGACTGCATTGGCCAATAGCGGTCATCAATACCATATTCATAAGCGCAGTTGGCCTGTTGACGATATATTCCGCTACGAAGAATTATCTTCACTCTGGTTCGCTAGAGATACTAGCCCTGGGCGGTGGCGTCCTGGCTCTGGTTTTCAGTATTACCCTTTACGGGTGGCTGACAAATACGGACCTTGATACACGTATTACCGCGTATGACAGCGGCGTATTATTAGCCTCGATTGTTTTTTTAGCAGGAGCGATCCTTGCTATAAAGATACAGGGCCCTTCCGGATGGAAGACCGGGTCTAATAAATTAAGTGTTACAATTATCTATGCCGCTGTATTTCTGCTTATTACGGTTATCACCTGGCTGGCATATCAGGACATTATTACGGTTTTTACACATGAATTTACCGAGCACTTTACCGCCAGAGACATCGTGCAGGGAATAGCCGCAATTTTCTATGTGAGCGCCGCACTGATTTATCTGAGGAAATACCGTGGTTCACAGGCTAATATCTACTTCTGGTATTCTCTGGGCTTGATACTCTTTGCCGCGGGGGTAATCTTCATATCACGAGGACCTCTGGAAGGCCGGATTGCCTGGCTGGGTAGAGCATCTCAGTACATTGCCAGTATCTATTTCCTCGCTGCCGCTCTAAGTGTTTACAAGCGGCCAGGCGCTAATGGAGTGGCGAGTAAAAGAGAATCATAAAATACGGGTACAGCAGGCCGCTAATTCACCAGATCCGAAGCCAGATGCAGATAGTCCCTGAGCAGGCGGGGCATGAGGTATTTACTCCTCACCGATTCTTTTCCAGCTCGGCCTATTTGTCCGGCTAATACAGGATTCTTCAGTAGAGTGACAATCCGCTCGGCGCAGTCCGACGGGCTATAAACCAAAAAACCGGTTTCTCCGTCGCTAATTTGATGCCGGATACCCCCACAATTACCACCGATTACCGGCCTTTGCTTCCACATAGCCTCCGCAACCGTTAGTCCGAAGCCTTCACGAATGGACTTCTGCAGTACAACGTCTGAACCGGATTGAAAGGCGTTCACTTCTCTGTCACCGATAAGCTGCGGAGCGGAAAAGATATGGATATCAGAATCGTTTCCGCAGTATTCCTGCAAATTTTCCAGAATTTCAAAAGCATCAAAATCGTCTATAGCCGTCATGGCGCCGACAAAGGCGAGTTGGAGTCCGGGTATCTCTTTTTTCGCCAGCCTGTAGGCGTCAGCCACGCCCCACGGGTCTTTCCACTTATCGAAGCGGGATACCTGCGAGATAATGGGCCGGTTTAAGTCTAGACCCAGCTCAGCCATTATCTGCCTTGCCCGTGAATATGTCATTTCCCGGTGCTTTGGCTGCAGGGGGTCAATAGCCGGTGGAATTACCACGACTTCAGTGGGATTATTGCCGTTAGGGAAATACTCGGGCATGCTGGCTATTATCCTTTGATATTTTGTCATATAAGGAAAAAGCATTTGGCGGGCTTCTTCGTTGGGTTGGGTAGTGTCAACGTGGCAAATCCATACACCGATATCGGAATTCATAAAGGACAGCATGGGTAAAACCTGAGCATCATGAATAAACCACAGGTCGGCGTTAACTCCCATTGATTTCAAAGATTTAACCGCTTTCTCATTTCGTGCCTGATAGCAATTAAAGTCGGCGGCACTGGGTATAACACTTCCTCCCTGGAGACAGTGATGTAAGGTCTTACTTACGCTAAAGAATGAGTCATCGGGTAGCAGGGCATACCATTCCGCCTGAACACCAACTCCCTGCATAAGCGGTACCAGCGACTTGAGTATTTCCGCTACTCCCCCACCCTGAGCGGTAGCATTAATATGTATTACACGCAATCCCCGCAGCTTCTCGGCAACTCTAGTTACATCTGATAGTAAACCTTCAGATACGATACCGTGATAACCATCGAGTTTGACTGCCTGGGTAGAGACTATCTGCATGTAATACTCCTTTATAGCAGTATGTTGGCAAACGATGGGTATACCTAAGTAAAATCTAAATAATCTAACTTACAACGGCATAACACAAAGGTAAGTAAATCTCACAAAATCAGCACAATAACAATCTAAACAATATGGATGTTGCTCAATTCTTTAGTCAGCAATTCTACCTTAATAACTACAGGTAAGAATACGGTAGGATAAAGGCAGAATTCGATTAGATATGAAGGTAAGCCATAGATACCGGACAGCTGACTGACAGGTTATTGGCGGTTCATTAATGGTAGTCTTTATACCTTCTGGTTGCCCTCTGTTCCAGCGGCAAGGAGAAGCTAAAAATACTGCCTCCCTGGGACCTGTTGCCGGCCCATATACGGCCGCCGTGGCCCTCTACTATCATTTGACTGATATACAGGCCAAGGCCAGCACCAGGGGTGCTTTTTATTATCTGGTTATCCACACGATAGAATCGTCGGAATATATTCTCCAGGTCTTCTTCAGGCACTCCCAGTCCATCATCCGCAACACTAACAACCAGGGAGGGAAAGCTTATCGCAGGAGCATCTCCAAAGATACTGCAAAGGTCCTGTTCATCGCGAACCAGCCGAACATCAACCGTAATTTCACCACCCTGTGGTGAGTATTTAATAGCATTATTGATAAGATTAGTTAAAACCTGTTCTATCTTTTCCGGTTCGGCTTTTACGAGAGGCAAACGCTCTACAGGGGTGATTCGTATTACATGTTTGTTCGTCTGACTCTGCATCTCGGGTATTAATTGCTGGAGTAAATCATTTAGATAAACGGAATGGGTTATCCATGTATCAGAGTTTTCAAGATGAGAAATGTCTCTCAGATTCTCCAGCAGGCGAAGCATCCTGTTACTGGCTGATTCTATACCGCGGAGATATTGCTTCTTCTGCTCCTCCGTAATGGACTCGCTGAGTTCCAGTAAAGTCCCGGTATATCCCTTGATAACAGTAAGAGGTGAGAGTATCTCATGCCATAACACCGAAAGATCATCCGTAGTAGTATGCGTTTTCTTATCATGTGTAGCGGCATCATAGGTTACCGGTAGACCGTCTTTATCCTTATACACCATCAATTCCGGTTCGCTTCTATTACCACCGTCACCAAACATATACCTTTTCCCGGTTCCTTCTTTCTCCGGCAAGTTACCATCATCGCTATAATGAGTGCGGAGTAGATTTTTCTTTTGCCTAGCCGAAAGATTATGCTTCATCGCTTTATGTTAAGACCCTAACGCCTCGACTTCTTCACTAGCCCGGGCAAAGTAATAGCCAACCCCTCGTTCGGTTAATATTAACTTTGGCGTATGGGGATTCTCTTCTATCTTCTGACGCAGGTACCGGATATAAAGTTTGACGAAGGATTTATCGCCGATATAATTAGGGCCCCAGGCTTTTTCCAGCAGCTGCTCATGAGTTACTATCCAACCGCGGTTTTTAATCAGGCATGATAAGATCCTGAATTCCGTCGGCGATAGTTTCACCCGCTTTCCCCTAACATATACCTGACGGCTTCTCCATTCTATTTCAATCTCGCCATTATGGAAATTACTCGGTTCACTATCAATATTAGCTGAGCCGGTCCTTCTCAGGACAGCCTGAACTCTGGCTATCAGTTCACGAAAATCAACAGGTTTGGTAAGATAATCATCGACACCGAGGTCAAACCCCCTTAGTTTATCGGCTTTCTTACCATTTACCGTTACCATCATTACGGGAATATCACTCATATCCCGGATCCTGCGGCAGACTTCCCAGCCATCCATCTTGGGAATATTAGCATCCAGAAGCACCAGGTTGGGTCGGTTGCTATAGACATGGCGCATACCTTCGGCGCCATCCTGAGCGGTGAATACATCATACCCGGCATTCTTGAGCCACATGCGGGTCAGGTTAGAGAATTCAATATCATCTTCAATTAGTAATATTTTGCCTCTCATCTATCTATCCTCCTACTTTGCCACTGACCTCTTTACCCACTTTTTCTACATCGATTACAATATCTGGTTAGAAAATTCAAACCGTCGGAAATTTGCCATATGGCATATTTAGGGTACAATTAGCTTAAGGTTAAAGTTTCTGAGGAAGCTAATATAAGGATAATATGGAAGTGGCCAGATGTCAACATCACTTTTTATACCTTTTCCCACCAATTTCCAACTTTAGTCATGATACTTAAGTACTAAACCGAACAAACATCATAATTGTAAACATTTTTATTCCGATAGTCAACTAAAAATGTCTGTTTGTTAACCTAATTTTTACCAATATCTTACATGTTTCTAACTTACAATAAAAGCACCTGAAATTTCAAGTCAATCGCTAACCAAAATCATCTTTGATTCCCATCTATCGCGAATTATTTGCTTACTCAATCATCTATATTCGATTATTAGAGCACTAGAAAATGCTAGAGATTCTAACCATTTTCTTACTACCCTCTGACATCAATCTAACGCCTCCTTAATATCATTATTTTGTCAGCATTTATTACCTATTGGATTACTGAGAAACACCATGACTGCGAGCGAAAGTGGCATTATTACCCGGAAAGCGGGAAAAATCCTGGCGGTCAATTCCGACCCGGAGGTTATTCGTATCCTGGGCGTAAATCTGACGCATGCCAACCTTGAATTCATCTCGGCACAGAGCGGGGTTGAGGCAATCGACAAGACCTTCTCGGAGAGACCGGACATCATACTCCTAGGCCCACCACTTCCCGATATAGGGGTGAGGGATATTTACCAGCGGCTCCAGAAGTCCCCACAAACAAATCAGATACCCATTATTGTCATCAGTTCCACAAAGTCAAAGCACATTGTTCCCAATGAAGCAGAAAACGGGTCTATCCACTATATCACCAAACCGTTTGATCCGAACGATATAGTAAATCTGGTGCAGACACATTTAAAGCAAAAGAAAAGGATGGAAAACGTTCATCCGCTTACCGGACTGCCGAACCAGACCCAGGTGGCGCTGGAAATGACCGAGCTTATCAATCAAAAAAAAATATTTGCTTTTATCTATATTGTCATTGATAACCTGGCAATATTTAATAAAGCTTATGGCTACTTACAAGGCGACCGCTCTATCAGGCTCCTAGCCGATACTATTACAGAAAATATCCGTATCTTCGGTAATCGGGATGACCTGGTCGGGCATGTCAATGGTAATAAATTCGCTATAATCAGCGCACCACAAAAGGCAAAGACCTTGTGCTATCGGATTAACGCCGAGTTTAACCGACGGATCAGAGACCTTTACCCAGATGAGGATATGGCAAGGGGCTACATCTCTTATGAAAATCCAGATGGTAAAAAAGAACAAAATCCCATAATGAGTCTTCGTATCGCCCTGGTTACCAACCAGAAACGCCCTTTCCGGCATTATCTTGAAGTAAGTGAAACCATCGCCGAACAGATGGACCACCTCAAGCGTTTCCCCGATGATAAATCTCATCTCAATCTTCAAGCCAGCGACACCGAGTCGGAAATGGCGGCGGCCCCCGGATGTGTGTCAGGCATACAGCGAGAAGAATTGAGAGTATTATCCGGCATTTTAGACTGGCTGGACTTCACTATCAGGGAGCTTGATAATCCCCTGGCTATTACCAGGCATAATATAGATTCTTTATCAGATCTTCATATTAAAAGTCTCGGACCCGAGCAAAAGAAAAGCATCCAGATAATCCGTGAAAAACTTGACCAGCTTAGCCTTATTATCGAAGGATTATCATGTTTAACCAGAATCAAACGGCCTACCGCTGACGCTATCTTCGAAGAGGTAGATATAGCCAATACTCTGGATTGGGTTATAAATCAGATACGAGAGACGTTAAAGCAACGTAAGATAATAATAAATATAGACGTCGCTGACAAACTCGGGCCAATCTCGATTGATAGGAGGACTCTTACCGAGTGTCTCCTTTATATAATTAGTAATGAAATCCAGTTCCTGCCCTCGAAGGGTCACCTGAAGATACGCGGCGCTGAGATAAACGAAGAATTCCTTACTATATTGATTATCAATCCCAGCCACCATACATCCCAAAGTAGGACAGGAGTAAAAAATCTTGATGAAATAAAGAATAGTATTTATCCCGCCAAGCTGATGCTTCAGGGGCTGGGTGGAAAGCTGAATATCACCAGTGAAAAGGAAGAAGGGATAACATACACCCTCATCGTTCCCAAAAGATGGCATAGCTGGATGCAGGAAACCAGTTCACTGCAACAGGCAACCGAAACAAGCAGAAAAGAGGCACAGTCCGAGCTGGTAAATATCCGCTACCTACTATCGCCACTCTCAGAGCAGGTACCTCCAGCCATGAAGGATAGCCTGGAAAAAATAAGGGGAAGAATCCAAGAGTTAGGGGTACTCTGCAATCGCACACTGTTCCTGACCGAAGACCTAAATAGCCGATTGGAAATCCAGCAGGAGTCCTTGCTACAGCAAGAATTAGAACAGCTAGCCAGCGTAGAGGCAATTCTGGCGATGGGTAGAGAGATAGTCAGGTCGATGAACCTCGAATGGGTCTTTAGCCCGGAAAGAGCCGAGTTTGTGTCCAAGTACGCCTTAAGCATTGCTAGAGAATACAAGCTGTCAGAAAACGACTGTCAATCTCTACGGTATGCAGCCATGATAAACGACCTGGGACTAGTATTATCTCCCCAGATTTTGATTGAGCTTATGCTGGTATCCGCTGAAGAAGCGGTCAGAATACAAGAACGGTTCAGTCCAATGTGGAAGGCACTCTCAGGCATTCCGTTTTTAAAGACAGCCCTTCTTTTTATCCGGCATATATATAATATGTGCGGTGAAGATGGCAGTTATTCCGATGCCAAATGCTTAGAAATTCCGCCGGGAGCAAAAATTCTATTCGTCGTGAGTTCTTTCGAGCGTCTTACCTCAGGTCTGCCGTCACAGGAGAAATTAAGCCCGAGTCAGGCAATAAACAAAATCACCAATAAATCAGGCTGGTGCTTTGACCCTGATATCCTAAATACTTTTTTACAGCTATGGCGTCGGTAAAAATAAATCCTATCGAGAATATACCCCGATTACGAAAGGGATACATGGTTTCTAACCTAATCCTAACGTTATCTTACTTTTAATTTAACTTGATTTAGTGAAAATAGAAATAATAAACACGGGAGTAGTTATTCACATGAGCAATATCAGTGTTATCGGAGCTGGATACGTCGGTCTATCAATAGCCGCCTGTTTTGCAGAACTGGGACACAAGATTACTCTATTAGAAATTAACTCCGATAAATTATCTGCTTTAAAAAACGGGATAATGCCCATCAGCGAACCGGGCTTAACCGAGATGTGGCAACGCAACAGGAAAGAAGGCAGGATTAACATTACCGGTCATTATGAAGATGGTTTATTGGATGCTGAATTTGCTTTCATCGCTGTTGGTACACCCGCCGCCAGTAATGGGAAAGCCGATTTGAAATGGGTAAGGCTGGCAGCAAAGAATATTGCCGAAGCAGCGAGTGGACCAATGGTTGTGGTGATTAAAAGCACCGTACCAATAGGCACAGCCGAAATCGTCGATAGAATTATCACCTATAACGGCAGCAACGGTCATAGTCTTCCGGTAGTGTCTAATCCGGAATTTCTGAGGGAAGGTGCCGCGGTTTATGATTTCATGCACCCCACCCGGGTTGTTATCGGCTCGTCAAGCCCAGAGTCCATTGAAGCTGTAGCCAAGCTATATAAACCGCTTGATTCACCACTGGTTACCTGCGACAACAGGACAGCCGAAATGTCAAAGTATGCCTGCAACGCGTTCCTCGCCACCAGGATTAGTTTTATGAACGAAATCGCTCTTCTCTGTGATGAGTACAGCGTCGATGTCGTCAAGGTGGCAAAAGTAATGGGATTAGACCCGCGTTTTGGCAGCGGGTATTTAAATGCCGGGCTGGGATGGGGAGGCAGCTGTCTACCCAAGGACCTTAAAGGGCTTATCCACATGGCAAAAAGCCGCGGATTCCCGGCACGTTTGCTTCGCGCCGTCCAGCAGATAAATCAACAGCAGGTTTATATAGTAATGAGGAAGCTTGACCGGCTTTTGGGTTCTCTGGAAGGTAAAACCATTGGCATTCTGGGACTCTCTTTTAAACCGAACTCAGACGATATAAGGGATGCACGCTCACTAATGGTTATTTCGCTGCTAGAAAACCAGGGGTGTCGCGTTAAAGCCTATGACCCGGACCCGGTAGCCATGCGGAATGCAGCTAAACTCAAGCTTGACGTTATCTATTGTGCCGACGCTTATGATGTCGCCAAAGACAGTGACGCATTAGTACTCGTTACCGAGTGGGACGAATTCAAAGAGCTGGATATGCCCGCAATGGCTACGATGATGAATCAGCCTATTATTATAGATGGTCGTAATCTTTATGACCCCGATGAAATGATTCAAGCTGGATTTCTCTATGAAGGAATCGGCCGTTGCAGCCAGTGTATGCAAGAAACCAGAATTGGCATCGTTCAATAAATGAAGTAGATAAAAATAAACGGATAAAGATGGAATTGAGTCAGATTATGACTAGCAAACACGAAACAGACAACAGAATAAAAACCTCAGATACACCAAAAGACGAGAACGTTCAACCTAGAGTTGTCGTTGCCAAGAAGAATAGCGGACGTCGTATTTTTAGATATCAATGGTGGAAAGGACTGATTGATTTCCTGTCTGCTTTTATCGCTCTAGTAATTCTAACGCCCTTGATGCTTCTGATTGCTATCGCGATAAAGATAGATTCACGCGGTGAGATTATCTACCGTCGGGAGCAGGTGGGAAAAAACGGTCGTAGATTTACGGGCTATAAATTCCGTACCATGAGGGCTGACAACGATGACAGTGAATATAAAGAGTACCTGGTGAAATATATACTTGAAAATGCACCGTACAAGGTAGACCATAACGGTCAGCTGGTATATAAGGTTACCGGTGATCCCAGGGTCACCAGATTCGGCGCTATGCTTCGCAAGACAAATCTGGACGAACTTCCCCAGCTTATTAATATACTTAAGGGTGAAATGTCCGTTGTCGGTCCGCGCCCGGATATTCCGTTTGCGGTAAATATGTATGATAAACGGCACCGGCAGAGACTGCTGGTTAAACCAGGTATCACCGGCTTATGGCAGGTGTGTTGTCGTAAAGGCCTCTCTTTCGAAGAAATGGTACGCCTGGATATTGAATATATAAATGGACAATCGCTTTTACGGGATGCCAAGATTTTTATATTAACTATCGGCACCATTCTCAGAGGCGACGGTAGTTAATTGACAGATAAAGGGGGTAGTAAATGATAAATATCGGTGTTGTAGGTTGTGGCTACTGGGGACCAAAACACATAAGGGTCTGCCACGAACTAAGAGATGTAGCACTTACTTCAGTGTGCGACATTGATGAAAACCGACTCCAACCGGTTCAGAGTCAGTATCCGACTGTTCACTCTACTACAGACTACAAAGAATTTCTTAAAACCAACCTGGATGCTGTAATTATAGCCACACCCGTTAATACACATTATCAACTGGCCAAGGAAGCGCTTCTGAGTGACAAACATGTTCTAATAGAGAAGCCAATAACTGCCACCAGCCAGGAAGCGTTGGAGCTTATAAATCTGGCCGACAAGCATAATCTGGTGCTTATGGCAGGACACACTTATGAATATCATCCCGCCGTGGACTTCCTGAGAGAAATGGTCAATAATGGCGACCTGGGAGATATTTATAGCATCGATGCCGCCCGCCTCAATCTCGGCCTGTTCCGGACGGATGTGAACGTTCTCTGGGACCTGGCACCGCATGATATCAGTATTATTTTATCAATACTCAAAGAGAATCCCATCGCGGTGAGCGCCCGTGGTACGCACCACATAGACCCCAATACGTATGATATTGCCTACCTCGAAATTATGTTTCCCAGCGGGGCTATGGGGCATGTCCACGTGAGCTGGCTTCATCCGCGGAAAATCAGACAGACTACTATCGTCGGCAGTAAGAAAATGGCAGTCTACGATGACGTTTCGGAAACGGAAAAAATACATATTTATGATAAAGGAGTGGCTACTCCCAAGGAATACAACGGAAACAGTAACGGAGGTACCAATGGTAAATTCTCCGCCTGGCCACCCAATTATCGCTACGGTGACGTTGTCATACCTTTTGTTTCTAATGCCGAACCTCTTAAGCTTGAAAGCAGTCATTTCGTTAGCTGTATCGTCGAAGGGAAAAAACCAAGGAGCGATGGATGGGTAGGACTTAAAGTCACCAGCATTCTGGAAGCATCCGAAAAGTCTCTGGCAAATGGAGGGCAACGGGTGAAACTGGACCTAGCGGCTATGGCGATTACCTAGAAACCACAGCTGCAAATAAACAAGGAGAAACTAATGAGAGACGAGATGCAGTCCACAAGTGGAATAGAAGTTAACAACCAGATGGTTAGACTCGGGGAGAAATCTGTCATTGATGATGGTGTGGTGTTGGGATATTTACCGGTAAGAGGCGGGCATATCGTTTTAACCATCGGTTCCGGGGCTCGCATACGTCAGGGCACCATTATCTACGGAGGCAGCCGCATAGGATTCAACCTGGAGACTGGTCACTATGTCATTATCAGAGAGGAAAACGACATTGGCGATAACTTTCGCATCTGGAATAACTCCGTTATAGATTACGGCTGTCACATCGCCAATGATGTGAAAATTCATAACAAAGTGTATGTAGCCCAATTTTCTACTATTGAAGATGATGTTTTCCTGGCTCCCGGGGTAACTCTGGCGAATGATCTGCATCCGGGTTGTCCACATTCTCACGAATGCATGCGAGGTCCTTATATCAAGAAAGGCGCCCAGATAGGCATTAATTGTACCATTCTCCCGCGGGTGGTAATCGGGGAGCACGCTGTTATCGGTGCCGGAAGCGTGGTCACCAAAGATATCCCTGACGGCACCGTTGCGTACGGTAATCCTGCCCAGGTGAAAGGTGATATTGATAGTCTCACCTGCAGCACCGGTCTTGGAGATAAGCCTTACAGTCATCTTACACGGAGGGTTTAATGCGTATCCCGTTAGTAGATTTAAAAAATCAGTATCAAAATATTAAAGAAGACGTGCTATCCGAAATAAGCCAGGCTCTGGATAGTATGCAGTTATTTTTAGGTAAGAACGTCCAGGCGCTGGAGTCTGATTTTGCAGGTTATTGCGGCACCGAGTTCGCTATCGGGGTGAGTTCGGGAACCGATGCCCTGCATATAGCGCTTCGCGCCTGCGGGATTGGCCCGGGGGATGAAGTTATCACTGTTTCACATACCTTTATTGCTACCGTTGAAGCCATCATCCTGGCGGGTGCCAAGCCAGTACTCATCGATATCGATCCCGAGACCTACAATATGGACACTTCGCAGGTTGAAAAAGCTATTACAAGTAAAACCAAAGCTATCATCCCGGTACACATATACGGATATCCGGCTGATATGGACCCGATAATCGAGATAGCACGGAATCACGATTTGAAAATTATTGAAGATGCCTGTCAGGCGCACGGGGCTGAATACAAAGGCCGTCGGGTCGGATCATTAGGTGATATCGGCTGCTTTAGTTTCTACTTTACCAAGAATCTTGGAGCCTATGGTGAGGGGGGTATAATCACCACTTCCGATCCTGATATAGCCCGGCGATGCCGGATGCTGCGGGATCACGGGCAGAATGAAAAGTATCATCACGCCTTAATCGGCATCAACGGAAGGCTTGATGAATTGCAGGCGGCTGTACTGAGAATAAAACTACCACACCTCGAAAATTGGATTGAAAAAAGGCGAGTCCTGGCACAGGCTTACAATGAAGGACTACCAGAATCACTGATAAAACCACAAGATATGCCTTGGGCAAAGCATGTATACCATTTGTACGTAGTCAGGACACCGGAGCGAGACCAACTTCGTGAATGGCTTGAAAGCAAAGATGTCGGTGCCGGTATGCATTACCCCATCCCGGTTCATTTACAGGAAGCCTGGCGTGCTTGCGGAGGAGGTGAATTATCCTTACCCGTGACGGAGAAAATAACCAAAGAGATAATATCGTTACCTATGTATCCTGAGTTGACTTTAGAAGAAGCTGGTATTATTTGCTCCTATGTTCGGGAGTTTATTGATTCAAAGCTGGGAATAAAGGCAGAACGATAGCTATTATGAGTTAATGCTGGCCAATGCCAGTATGAAGAATTAAAATTAAAATGATGATATAATATAGAACGAACCAGCTATCTTACAGGGAATATCAGGAGGTAATTGATATTAACACCAAAGATGAACTACCGAAGAACCAGGTAGCTGAGAAAGAGGACCAGGCTACTAAAAAGAAGTTAGCCATGGTTCCTATCCTGAGCCGACGTTCGATTGTAATACTCGTTGTTGGTTTAGTGGTTGGGTTATTGATCGCGTTTGGTTATTGGCTTGTCAGTCCTGCTTTTATTTCTACCGATGACGAAACCGGGGTGGGGGGGGCGGATTCAACCGGCACAGGCACAGGATTGCTGGGATTTTTGGGAATAGAAACCGGCGGTCCCTACCGGAGCACCGTCAGCATTCAAATCGTGAACCCCGGCTCTACTTATTTATCTCTATCTTTCCTACAGCAGTTAGGTGAGTATTACGCTGCTAAAGAAAACACCCTGCCGTTCTATGAATTCCTTAGCCAGGAACTGGAAAAATATCCTCTTGAGACTGCATATACTATTGATGAATTGAGAACAATTATCAAGACGGAATATGATTTAACAAGCGAGCTTCCCTCTATTAAAGTTAGTGCAACCGCTGATACCGAGGAAGAAGCTGCGTTTTTCGCGGAACTGGCTCCCCAAGCTTTCCTTGATTATCTAATTGCCGAAGAAAAAGAGAAGCGAGACAAAGAATATAACAATACCTTAGAGGAATTAGAGACAGTTAAAGAAGCACTTTACGAAGCCCAGCAGGAATTAAATACTCTCAAATCGCCGGATATCCTCGATAACCCAAGTTATATATCACTAAGCGCCAAGGTAAACGCACTGCAGCAAGAATTTGATAGCCAACTAAGTTTGCTAACGCTGGAATATTATGGAGATACGGACATCAAGGATGAGTATGAAAATACCCTGCAGGAAATTGATAATATTGTCGCTGAACTTATTAAAGCCGAACAAGACTTGCGGGCTGCTAGCGGACAGGATTCCAGCAACCTGTCAGACAATGCAAATATATTATTGTTAGAGAGTAAAATCAGAGGTTTGAAGAGCCAGCTGGACCTTCTAATAAGCGGTGATGGAGAAACGATCGGTTTGAGTCAATATATTTCGAATGGTATCAGTTCAGGTACCGCGTATGATAATCTCGTGGCCCAGATAGAAATAACGGCTGAATCCCTTGCCGAGGCTAAACAAGAATATGATGAACTCGTTAATTCATCGGTTCAACAATCCACGGTAATTAGCTTAGAACAACGAATAGCGCAGATAAAGGTAGATACTCTGAGTGCCGAATTGACAGCCTTGCAGGAAAAGCTTGCTACGCTTTACAAGTATATTATCGATCTCAATAACGAAGACGGAAGCGCCGAATCGAGATTTAATACAATCTCACTCGCTCTCAACGATGCTAAAAAAGAACTTGAAACACTTGAAAAACAATTGGGATATGATCGACTTTACGCTGATATGGAGTTAATGATAGCTGAGGATAGAGTCAGTAATTATAACGACAGGATAGCCGACCTGAATGAACAGCTCGGGTCTTTATTAAGCAACAATGTTGAATCATTAGAAACCGGATATCTCGTCGTAGGTAACCCCTCTATTCCCTTTGTCGTGCTCCCGGAACGATCCACGGCAAGTACCACTTTATTAATGGGCGCTATCGCCGGGGTGATTGTCGCCTGGATAGCGATGAACTCCAGGTGGTTTATCAACGTGGTATTTAAATCTGGCTCGGCTAAACCGGAAGATGATGAGGACTAATTACTGTCAATAGTTAAGACTCAAAGCACCAAGCATTAGTGACCTGCTCCCAATAGTAATACCACTCTTTAGGTCGTTGTCACAGCCAGAGAAATCCCTTTTTCCTGTAGTAGCTGATTTTACGTACTTGGTGAATAATAAATAATATCATATTAGTACTTCATTTCCATCTACTCAAGAATTTGCCGGCATTCAGGCACAGGGCTGCTCCGAATACCAGCGGTATCCAGGCTATAGTCCTTAGCCACACGAATCTTTTATCTTCACCACGGTACTTAGCCAGAACGGCGATGGACTGATCTGTTCGACTCATCATCAAGCTGCGAACCAGAGTTAAAGTCTCATATCTGAGCTTACTCCACTTAACCGGTGAACACAGAGTTCTATTATTCATCAAGAGATTGACTAACCTGCGTTTCCATACAGCTGGCTTCAACGCCTCCATAGCTAATACCGGCACCCGAGCTCCGAGAAGCTCCCGAGCCCATTTTAAAGAATAGTAAGTAGTCGGTATTATTCCCCAGGAACCGGCCGACTCTATAATGAGGTCCCAGTTTAAAGTGTCTTGATTTATTTTTAGAAATTCGGTGATGTCGCCCAGATATTTAAGTTGTTGTCCGTCTTGCGCTAGCAGATTATTGGCTACATATAAAAGGGTGTCTTCAGGCGAGAGTACCGTAGCAGCACCCCCTTGAAATTCTTGGATTCGAGCACGGCGCCATATATCAGATTGGGGAACATTGATAAGCTTGGGGTCATTCAAATCCCAGTGGAGTTCGATCATCAGGGGAAATCGGTTTTTTTTATAAAATACACGATGAAAAGGATGTGATACTTCTGCCGGTAGGGCTGATGGCGTATAACCCATTTCTAGGATCAGAGACGCAGCCTCAAGTATATTCTCATCTGACACTAAAATATCTATATCGGTGGTGGTACGTAATATAGGATTGACATAGAGTTGTTCGGCGAGGACGATACCTTTGAGCGTAATCACCTCGATTCCATGCCGGCGGAAAGCGGACAGGACTTTACCGAGTTCGTCAGATAGAAACATGTTGCGATAAATATTATTCTGGTAAATCCGTCCCAGTCTTTCCGAGTAGGGTACGGGTACGTAGCTTTTAAATTCGTCTTGGGCCAGATTATGCGCCAGCAGTGGGGTAACACCGTGATATTCAGCCAGATAAAGTAGATATTCCCAGTCAACAGTGCCCGCCAGAGCCTGAGCCAGCCGCTCCCTGTTTTTTAAATCAACCTCGGCTCTAACGCCGAGAAGCAGGATTTCTCTAGCCGCCCGTTTACCCGCCGGTGATGATTTGGGCTTAGCCACTTTCTCGGGTATGGTTCGATTTTTCGTACCAGCTGTATTAAGCATATTCTTTCACGAATATATAGTTAATATTGTATCAGGCTTCCTTCCATCTTAGCTTTTTTCAGAGCTCTCCTGAAAACGAGGAATGATAAGGGTGTCAGAACGAGGGTAAAACCCAGAAGTATAAATATGTCATACCGGAGTTCGTATATCGATTGACCCTGGAGCATGGCCAGTCTCATAGAATCTAAAGCGTATGTTAGAGGTAAGACCTTGGAGAGCGGTTGCAGCCAGTCGGGCAGCACGGCTACCGGATAGAACACGCCCGCCAGCAGACTGGATGCGCCGTTGAGTATTATCGCCACCGGGTCGCCCTTCTTTACAATGAGCACCAGCGCTGCCGAAAGCACACCGAAGCCGGTGAAACTGGCTATCGACAGAATCATTATCAGCAATGCCCCACCGACATTGGCTCCACCCAGGTCGGCCCCGAAGACAAATGCCCCGACGACCAGATAAAGGGCCACACGAAATATCGTCAGCAGGTATCCCCACAGTGATGAAGAAATAAGGATGGCACTGAGACGGGTGGGACTGAGGAGCATTATTTCCAGGGTACCCATGACCTGGCCCTCGCGGATGCTTGCCGCGAAGCTGGAAAGAGATAGTCCTAAAAACCCGGTGAAAGCCAGCCCGATAAGGACGAAAGAGAAGTAGTTGCCACCATATACCTCCAGCTGCGGGGCTATAGACCCGCCGAAAAGTTCGGATAGGAAATAGAATATAGCCACACTGAAGAAGACACCGCCGATTTGCAACATGAAAGAGAAGCGGTAGCTTATTGCCTGTGAAAAATCACGCTTGATAAAGGCAGCCGCAACAGACATCAGCTATTCTCCTTATCCGTTTCGGTATGCAAGGCGTGCAGGAATATCTCTTCAAGCGGCAGCGGGTCCAGCTGGCAGTCCATTATTTCGGCGCCGCTGTTTACCGCTACTTTCATGATATGGGGTAATACCGCCGCACGATTTGAAATCATCAATTTCAGTTTGACCACACCGTCGCGTCTTTCGGTCAGGTTGCAATCAATTACGCCATCAATAGCCCTGAGTTGCGGCAGGATTGTCTCGGAGTAATTCCCAACCTGTAAAACACACTCCTCCTGAGTTTGAAATACAGAACGTAATTCACTCACCGTCCCCAGAGCCTTGAGATGACCATGGTCCATAATCGCCAGTCGGTCGCAAAGTTGTTCGGCTTCATTCAGGTTATGCGTAGCCAGGACAACCGTTTTTCCCTCACCAGCTATCTTCTCCTTCAGGAAAAGACGTACCGCTTGAGCGCTGACGGGGTCGAGACTCCGGGTAGGCTCATCGACGAATAAGAGACGGGGCTCGCTGAGCAGGCCCCTGGCTATGGCCAGTTTCTGACGCATCCCGGTAGAGTAATTTTGAAATCTGGTATCGCCCTCATCGGCCAGTCCAACGAGGTCCAGCAGTTCGTTGATACGGGCACCGACCTGCTTTTTCGGGATATGATACAGAGAAGCGTAGAACCGAAGGTTCTCGCGACCGGTAATACGCCAGAAAAAGCTCCTCTCCTCGGCGCTGACCAGTCCCACCGTTTCTTTTACCGATTGTTCTTCCTTGATGATATCATGTCCGAAGACCTGCGCCGTACCCGAGTTAGGTAGTACCAGGCAGCAGAGCATTTTTATCAGGGTGGTCTTGCCAGCGCCATTGGGTCCGAGCATACCGAAAAACTCCCCCTCCTTAATCTCCAGGCTGACGTCTTTCACCGCCTCGACCCATTCCCTGTGTCTGAAAGGCAGCAAATCGCGGTACCCGGAAGTACGGGGAAACCTTTTGGTAATATTGGTGATGCTGACAGCGGTACTCATACCACCCGCTTTCGTCCGATAATCCACTGAATCCTGCCCAGGGTTTGCCTTAGAGTTATTTGTAGCGGGACGCGATACCGGACCAGTAGCGTGATAAGTCGCGTGTTCAGGTAATTCAGTTTACCCGATAATTTCAGCGCTTTACCGTTCCTTTCTATCTGAATCACCCTCCCGAAGACCTGCTCTACAGTTACCGGCTCATCGGATTGACGCATACTATCGCCGTTGGTTAAAAATGAGCCTGAGCCGTTTCTCTTGATAAACCGGTGCACTATAAAGGTGCCTGATGGCAAACAATAGAAGGCAATATCACCCGGATTAAGCTTGTCGGCATTTACCACCTCAATCAGAAGAATATCTCCGTGTTTGATAAAGGGGTACATACTCTGGCCACGGCATTTAACCCGTAAGGGAAGACCCACAGATAGTTCTTCTTTGGGAACGTCATCCGGAGAGATAGAGATTTTTTCGATAATCTTATCACTACCACAATATGCGTTTATTGGCATGATTAAAGCCGTACCCCGCTTATCTATGAATTGGAAATATACTAATATACTAGTTATTTTATGTAAGATGCAAGTCACAATTGTGTAAGAATTTGGTAAAAATTACACGTATTTACGTGTAAAATCGTTTAGCATGTGAGTGACTCTTAACGGGAATGACCTTGTTACCGGTTTGATGAAATGATACAATTCACATTATTGGTTAAGCATACCGCTAGTTTCAAGAGGCTTTCGTGGGACTTATCCGAGCTTTAGTTCTGGGTATTGTACAGGGTCTGACTGAATTCCTGCCGATAAGTAGCTCCGGTCATCTGGTATTATTGCCGGCGGCTCTGGGGTGGGACTCCCCGACTCTGGTATTCGACGCTACCGTACACCTTGCCACGCTGATAGCCGTGATAGCGGTCTTCTGGCGTGACGTGGGTGTTCTAATCGTCGCCTGGTGGAAAGGTGTGTGGGGTGGTCAGCCTCTAAAAACAGTTGAATCCAGAATCGCCTGGTGGATAATAGTAGGCACGATACCCGGTATTTTAGCGGGAGTGTTTCTGGAGGGTACATTCGAGTCCTTATTCTCCGAGCCGCGAGCCGTCGGCGGCTTTCTTCTGGCTACTGCCTTGCTGCTTGTTTTAGCCGATATTCTGGGTAAGCGTCAGCGAGGTTTTACGGATATTACCTGGTGGAATGGACTTCTCATCGGCATAGGTCAGGCGGCTTCTATTTCCCCCGGGCTTTCCCGGAGCGGTACCACTATATCCGTGGGAATGTATTGCGGACTAACTAGGGAAGCGGCGGCACGTTTCTCTTTCATACTGGCAATACCCATTATTCTCGGCGCCGGATTGGTCAATCTGGTTGAACTGGTTCAACATGGCGATATATCTGCCGAAGCCCCCGCCCTGGTTATAGGATTTCTCGCTGCCGCTGTTTCCGGATATGCGGCTATTAGATTCCTCTTGGCTTACCTGCGCAAACGGCCTTTATTCCCCTTTGCCATATATTGCGTGCTGGTAGGTATTCTGGCGATAACCTTACTCTAAAAAGCGATATAATACCCGGTGGTAGGGGTTGACGTGAAGCCTGAAATGGAATGCAAAATAGGTAGCTTATCGGCGATCCCTGTCGTCTCTTCGTCTTTCGCTCAGTCTTCTTATCTGCATGGTAAGCACGAAAACGGCAAACAGGGTTATGATTAATGAGGCACTAATCTCTATCCAGAGAATGAGAGGGTCTCTTTCTATAAAGTAAACCGCCCCGTAAGCGGCGATGACAATCATGTGAATGAGCCAGGCAATAGCCAGTGCTATTAGCAGCATTTGACTTATCAGGACAACCGAAGTAAATTTCAGTCGTCGCCGCATTGATAGTGGCTTGTTATCAGTTTTCCGGAACCACTTTAACATTAATTACCTGTTACTCGACATATCCTCGAAGCATCTCACGTCGGCGATAGATAACTATTGCTAATACGGTTAATAGTACAATCAAGGTTCCGCCGATAATGATTCCGAGAGACCCCCAGCTTATTCCTTTTGTTAGTGACTCCTCGATAAGGGTAAACTTCTCAAATTGTATGCTGTGAACGACTCCGTTTGGCCCCTGGAGCTCCGCTTCGAAGATATAGGTCCCCATACTCCAGCCTTCTGAAGGCACATAACTGAGATAGCCTGAATCCTGGTCGGCTTCTACCTGGTTCAGCGTTATCAACGGTATCTCTTCCCAGAGTTCACCGTCGCGGAATACTTTTAGAACTAACATGGCTCCCGCGTCGAGATTCTCGGAGTTCTTTATCTGGTAGTCTATCCTGGTAGACTCTATCTTACTTGTTCCGGGATTATAAGTCGGGGTTATGTCAAAACGACTGATTTCAGGCTTTGGCATCGTTATGATTTCAACATCAACATTTTCGGTGGATTTTACCGTAAAAAAGACAACCTTCTCACCAATGCTTATAGCGTGTTCTCCTTCAGTCTCCGGGGTAATGGTGAAGATGATGATTTCACTATCACCCCCGGCAATGTCGACATATTTACTGTCTACGAACTCATTGTCCATTTTCAGAATAGCCTCGTAAACACCAGGCAGGTCTCCGATATTGCTTAGCAGAGTACTAATCTCGACTCTTTCACCGAGATAAATTACTGACGGGGTGATAGTGATATTACTGGTTATGAATTCTGCCGGAGCTTCGTATGTTTCTGCGGTGAATGTCTTCTCGACAACGCCTATGCTTATCCTATGTATTCCGGCAATATCGGGTACGGTGCTGAAAATTACTGTACCGATATCACCGCCATCGAGTGTTATAAGTTCCGTAGCATACACTTCGTCATCCAGCATCAGACAGACTTCATAGTCCCCGGTCAGGTCTCCGGTATTAACAACCGTAGCCTGTATATCAACATTACTACCACAGGTGACGATATCTGGATATGTAGAGATATCGGCTATCTCAAAGCTTGCCGGGTGGGTATAAGCAAGCAAAGCGTACGTAGAGAAATGTTCTAAATTAGCTGAAACTGTATTATCCGCCTGATTGGTACTGGAGGGAATTGCCTGCCACTCTCCGGTAATCCGATCGAAAGTACCTATTATCAGGTTCTTCTCGGCCACGCCATAAGGGACCTGGTTATCGGAATAACTCATAATAAGATTGACAGTTGGCTCAAATTTAGCCCCATCAGGAGCGATATCGTATACCGAACCCACGATTACCGCATCATCAGGTGGCGGTGGTACGCTCCCTATCATTTTTTCAATTACAATATTTATCAATCGTACTCCCATGCTATTCGTGCCGACAGTTTCTTTAGGGATGTTGATTTTAACACTATTATCGGATGATTGGGCAATAACCTCTATATTGAATTTCCCGGATGAAGTAACGAAGTTAAAAACACTGGTTATTTCTACATTATCATCATCATCATTACCACTATCGCTGCTGCCTCCACCGCCACCAGCGCTAGTAATATTTATAGTGACTACAACACTATTTGAGTTTACCTCTCCATCATTAGCCCGGTAAGAAAAAGAGTCCGGCCCCGTATAGCCTGGGTCAGGAGTATAGTTGAATGAACCGTTAGGATTGAGTGTGAGACTACCGTGGCTGACACCGCTAATAGGAATTACTGTTAACGAATCTCCGTCTACATCATTATCATTACCGAGAATACCGGGTGCAGGAACGCTCAGGGTGGTATCGGGTTCGTTGCTATAATAATCACTTACCCCTACCGGGGGTTGATTCTCACCTTCGCTCCGGATGGTGAAGTTGTAAGATTCCTGGTTCATGACATTAGGCGTTGCTTTAAGGTCGCGCGCGTTTATCATGACATCAACAACCTGCTCGTAGTCGAAGTCGACGGGAGGATTATAACTCAGCGTATAATCATATTTATTACCGGTGATCGTGGGGGATACTGTCGAACCTTCCACGCGCATTACTATAGAGCTCTGGTCGACACCGGTCCCGGTATCTCTAATATGAACCACGATATTCGTATTGGGTGCTGCAGTAGTGCTGTATTTTTGTGGATTGTGTCCGGAGGTATAGGGTGGTGTATTATCTTCAGCAGGTACTCCGGTGTACTCATACGCACCTATATCCGGTCCGCCACCGCTGTAAGGCCAGGGGGAATTGGCATCATTGAACCCCTGGAGGGCTACACCAGCATTTACACATGGAGAGTCGGCTCTTAACTGGAAATTACCACTAGCTGCGTTGGCAAACCCGGCATCGGCGGTTGAAACGCCGTGCATTTCCTGTCCGGTTTTCGATTGTAGAATTGCAAGGGTATTAGCTCCATCAGCACCATATTTAACGAAATAATTGTTATCAGGAACATCAGTAGACCACAAGAAGTCGTAGTCAAAGTCGCATGGGACATTTATGCTATTCTTTAACTCTATCACATACCTTCCACAGTACACGATATTGTTTCTGGAGACTATGTTGCCAATATCATCATTAGTTTGTGTAATTCCGTTATTAGCATCCACCATGTAGTAAGTATTATGGTAGTAATAAAGTCTGCCGTAACCAGTGGTTTGTTTGCCTGTCTTGGTGGCTTTGGAGTCTAAACGTCCAGAGGCATTCCAGACTACATTTCTGAATACATAAGCGGGGCCTTCCAGCACGGGGCAGGTTGCGATACCTATATCACAATCCTCTATGTAGTTATTCCAGATTCGTGTGTTCTTATCGCCGCCTTCAATTTGGAGCCCGTCGTCAGCCGCCCGGTAAATCTTGTTACCGTAAAAGTCGCAGCTTTCAAGGTAGTCTTCCGCGCTGTCCACATCTTCAGGATATGTACTGACGCCGTCCCAGAGCTGATAACCGGCGGAGCTAATAGTGTTATTTCTTATAACAATTCCGTACTGTGCCTTGACCAGACCAACACCGCTACTTAGACCCTCACCCCCTGTAGTCCAGTCGAAGGAGCAGTTCTGGACGAGGTGATTATAGCAAACAATATTATCCCTTTCGGGTGTTGGAACCTCTAGAGATTTACCCTTAAAACTAACCGCCCCATATAGATTGGTATAGCCATCACCATGAGCTATGCCATATTCAGTATGGTTATTATGAAATGTGCAATTTTCTATGATGCTGTCGTGGGATACGGATAGATAAATCGCGGGGTAGAGACTGTCTCTGAAGTTCAGGCCTTTGAACCGGATATAATTTTTTTGAAGCCCGTAGAAAAGAATTCCGATTGTCCCATTACCGGTTATGATAACATTCTCGTTATTGTACGGCATGAATGTAATCCAGCCGGTAGAAGTGCCTGAAACCGAAAGCTCCACCTCCTCGGAATAAGTTCCTCCCCTGATAAGAATTGTAGAACCCGGAGAGGAAACATCAGATGCCTTTTGTATCGTCCGGTAGGGACTGCCGATTGAGCCGTTCCCCGTCGTGTCATTGCCATTTGTAGCTACATAAATATAATTGGTACCAATCGGGGGGTTATCATTCCTTGTTGCGGTGGTTGTGGAAACGGAACCACCGCCGCCGTTAGCATCAATAAGAGTAACCCTGATTTCATACTGGGTATTAGCCGTAATCCAGAAGATATTTCCCCGGTACTGGCGTTCGGCCCGGTCGACATACATCTCGGGAGCCGTCTTCCAGGTTCCGCCTGATGGCCGGTATTCCAGGACAGCGCTGTTATTCTGGTTGTTGTCTCCGGAATAGTTAACGGTGACCCCGATACATTCGAAGGTAGGAATCGCGGAAATGCTGCCCGGCGTTGTCCCGTCACCGGCGGCTGCGAGCACTGCGGGGGTAAACTCTATTGAGAATACTATGACCATAATCAGGATTATTATAGAAATACGGTGAAGCCTGAACTTGGACGTCATAAATCCACCTCTTGGTTTGATAACTCCGTCAATCTCAATTTCATAATATATTAATCCGTCTCAATGAGTCAATAGTAAATTAGTAATGAATTTAGGTGTGACTGACCTTTCCTTCCAAAACAGTAGCACGCTGAATTAGAGTCAAAGTATCGAGTAGGACTCATCATGACTGTTAAGAAGTACACCAAAGGAGTATTCTGAAATAACGGCTGGACTCTAGACAATGATGCGGCTAATGATGGGGTAAGGTCATGATTATTAGTATATGTGATAAAATATTTTTAAAAATTCTCCACTTTTCCTTTTATAACTCGCGAACAAATCCCATCAGTTCCTCGGTTATTATTAATATGCAATATGCCATATTTTAAAACCAAGATAGAATAGATATAATAACATCTTCTTGTGTTTTTTGATTACACCCGAAAATGCTCCCGATACCCGCTGCCGACTTTTAAAGCGGCGACGCGGTTATAACCTAATTCTTACAATTAACAAACCAAAATCTAATGTTTAATGCGTAAGATATTTATAATTGGATCCTGATTGAAGATAAAAATGTTGATAGATGAGTCTGGTGCCATAAAAATGGGCGATCTTATCACAGGAATAGATACAGGTGATGTATCAATAGAGGAAGTAAATGATACCGATACTTTCCGATCATTGAAAGATTCCTGGAATGAACTATTACAGCAATGCCCTGATAATGATATCTTTCTTACATGGGAATGGCTGTTCCACTGGTGGAAACACTATGGTGGCGATAAAAAGTTAAGGATCTTGTTAATCAAAGAAAGAGACAAAATTCTTGGTATTGCGCCCTTCATGCAATCGAGATATCGTATCGGCTGGTTCAGTGTTAACGTGCTGGAGAATATATGTTCCGAAAATTGCGACTACAGCGGTATCATTCTTACCGAAAAAAAACATGAGTCTATAGCCCTGCTCATGGATTATCTGGCAAGAATAATAAAAGATGAAAAATTAATCATAAGAATATACCACATTCCGGAAAACAGCGTTTTTCTTTCTATATTGCGTGAACAATATCCATCGCATTCAGATTCTCTTTTCCTGAATGAAAAGATTATAAGTTTCTGTCCCTATATCGAGCTTCCGGCGACCTTTGAGGAATACTTTAATGCCCTCAGTAAAAAGAAGCGCGCCAATGTAAGGCGCGCCAGGCGATCCCTGGAGCAAGACCATGTGGTCGAATTTAGAAATTATTCAGAAGATGACGATTTAAGGAGCCAACTCCAAGTTCTCTTTGAGTTTCATCAAAAGAGATGGCAGGAGAAAAATATTATCAGTAAATTTACAACGTCGGAAGCACGAGGCTTCTACATGGATGTATCTCAGGCTTTCATTAAAAATAAATGGTTGAATTTTTCTTTCCTCAACGTAGACGGGAAAACAGTCTCAGCAGAATGGGGATTTGATTACAATAAAGAGTCCTACTATATGTCAGGTGCCTTTGACCTTCACTATTCAGGCTACAGCTTGGGGACTCTGCACCTGATGAAATTGGTAGAGAATGCAATCCAAAATGGCCAGAGAAAATTCGATTTTCTAAAAGGAGATCAAGCCTACAAGTCTCGCTGGGCAACCAGTAAAACAGCTAACATCAGGATAACCATAGCTAAAAGTGGACTTGTGGGCAGGTACCGGGCCAAATTATTTCAGATGCTGATAAAATATCGCAATGTAAAAGAGCGCGGCTTCGGCGAAAATATTACCCTGCTTTTTAGGAAGCTGCGCTACCGAGGAAAGCCAAGCGACGATTAAAGATTTGATTCCTTAGAACGCGAACCTGTTCCTCAGTTTTTCGCCGAGTTTCCTGCCTTTGATATATAACCCGTTAAATTTTCTGAGCAAGGCAGTTTGAAGGCTTTGAGCCTTTACCTCTCCATACCTTTCATAGAAAACGATATCTCCAAGGGGTTTCCTCGCAAAGACTTTGTCCTTTACCTCAGCTCGATATCCTAACGGTGTATAAGCAATAACTCTGATTTCATCGGGGACTCCCAGAGCTTCCTTCACCTGCTTCTCGTCGAAAGCTCCTATCCAGCAGGTCCCCAGCCCCAAGTCAGTGGCGGCCAGTATCAGGTGTTCCAGGGAAATCCCGATGTCCAGCATATAGGTGTCCGTGCCGGGCTTGCGGCCGGATTCTTCAGGGTTGATACACGCTACGATGATGATCGGCGCCTCGCTGAGCCATTTATTTTCTTCCCCGGCAAGCTTTGCTTTAATGTCCTGGTCTGTGACGATAATGTACTGCCAGCATTGACGATTTTTAGGTGAGGGCGCCAGCCGGGCCGCTTCCAGAACGGTTTTCAGGTACTCATCGGGTACCGGAACAGATTTATATTTTCTGATACTACGCCTTTTTTTTACTACTTCCATGAATTCCATAACAATCTCCTCCAGGTTTTGCTCGGAAGCCGGACTTGCGCCTCCGACAAATTGCCGCGCTCAACCGATGTGCCGGTACAGGAACGAGCCAGCTGCCATGCAAACCCACTTGGGCATTACATACGAGAATAACCGCATTGCCCGGTATTTTACGCTGCTCTCGGTAACGTTGAAAAAGCCCCTTTTAACCGGAAAATAATAGTAAGGTGATGGAATCGCTTTTGCTCCCCACCTGCTTTTAAAGGTGCGGAGTCCTTCGTCTTCCGGTGAGCAACGCCCGAAATCAAAGTATTTATAATTATGGGCACAGGCATATTTGATTGCCTCCCAGATTATCAGGTGGTTGGGACGTTTCTTAAGGTATTTCTCGTCGGAAGCATTGTATTTATAATAAATGGTATCACCGTGGCCGAGAAAGACGACCCCGGCCACGGTCTTGCCTTCACATTCAGCTATCCCCACGAAACCTTGGTTCTGCGAGATGACATTACGGAAAATACTTTTAAAGAAATTGCGCGGTTGCGGGAATACCCCGAGTTTCTTGCGCGTCGCCACATGCAACTTGTAAAAAAGTTCTATATCTGCTTCGCTACTCGTCAGGCGAACGGTAACGTCGCGTTTCTCAGCCTGGTGGATACATCTTCGGACACTGTGGTGAAACCTGGCGCTTAATGCCTTTAGGTCCGGCTCCAGTTCCAGCAGGTATCTGGTATAGTAGTCATAACTTATCAGTTTAAGCTTGGCTTCGGGAGATTCATTTTGCCATCCCCTGATTTCTACGTAAGAAGGGGCACCCTTACCCGTGTTAAGCTCGTTCTTGGTTTTGTTCAGTAGCAATTCAATATCCGCTTTGTCCCCGCCCAGGGGCCAGCAATAGTCAGAGAAGGGAAGGCAGACCAGCCTTCTCCCTGTGAATTTACACCGGATAAAGTAAAAGGGTATCGCCGCTCTCATCTGACCATCCTCATTCTCGGTGATGTGGTATCGCGGCGAATAGTCATAAGTTTCTTTAATCACCCGGGCCCAGGCGGAAGTATGAAAAACTGTGCTGTTTTCCTGACCGGTAACGAACTCGTCCCACATACTATCGGTTGTTGGATCGATAATCCTGACCGGGGTAGTCCTTTCGTCTTGGATAGGCTGAATCTGGCTGTACTTCCTGAAGGAAAGGAGGCTCCGTATCTTCTTTAGGAGTCTGCTATTTAATACTCCTGTCCTTTTCCAGAATCTAAGAAACAGGATGAATTCCACAATAAAGGGCAAAGGGTCATCGAGCGACGCAACCGCAAATTGTTTTTTCCCTTTAAGAGAATTCAGATATTTGCTCAAGCTCATCTTCCCTTTTAGAAGCTCGATAGCCACGGTAGGAATATCCGTTATCAGGCGAATCCACTTAACTCCAACGCTATAACCATCCTGCTTCACCTTTTCTCCCAGAGTATCCAGATATGAAAGATAAGGCAGGTCTACCCCGGCGCCGATGGCTATGCTATGCCAACCCCAGGGCCTGGGATTTATTTCAATCAACTTGAATTGCCCATCTCTTGAATCCAGCATGAATTCGACTTCGGATAGGCCGGAGTATCCCATTGCAGTAAGAATTTTCTTACTTGTTTCTACCAGCTGAGGTAAATATACGGTCTGAGCGTAAGTGGTAGCATGGCCGAAATCCATGGGATGCTGTCTTGGACGCCGCACAGCTACATGAGCCAATAGCTTCCCGTCGCTGCATAAAGAACCGACCGAGAACAGGCCTTCGGTTCTCCCGGGTATTAATTCCTGTACCATGAGTGTTTGCGAAGGGTTGATTTCCGGAACCATTCTCGTATATTCGTCAATGAGCTGTTTTTTATTTTCAACACGAATCGCCTTTTTCTGAGTCCTACTATAGAAAGGCTCTTTTATCGATGGTTTGAGAATGGCCGGAAATCTCACTTCCAGCTCTCTCACTTCCTCGATACTGCGTGGATAACATGTGGCGGGTATGGCAATACCCACCTTCTCCGCCAGCTGGTAGGTCAGCATCTTATCATAAGCATATTTGACTATGTCCCATTCCGGAGTTGTCACCCTGTAATATTCTTCCAGTTGTTGCTTGTGTTGAGATAGGAAACAAACTGTTTCATCATCGTTGGGATATATTATCCATCCGTTAAGATTGTCTCTTATGGCTAGGTCAAGCAGGAACTTCAGGAAAATTGAATCTTCATTTACATAGGGACATTTTAGAAATTTCGTTTTATATCTTGAAAACCGGGCGATACACTGCCTGTTACTAAGCACATAGACCGGGACACCCCGTTCACCAAGGCTCCTCACGATGCCGAGAGCTTGAAAAGTGCCTCCAATAATAACCGCCCCTACTTTTTCTTTCTGGTTGTCAGACATAGTTGACTTCTTTTTATTCAAATGGCTTTCTTTCATATTCTTCTTCACCGTATGATTCAATATCGCCATTCGTTATACATCCCCTCGGTTGTACACTCGTTAATTCGGGACGTCGTAAACCTCACTTCGGTCGCTTTTATCCTGGTGGTATTTCCTGAACGTAAAGAATAATAATTTAAATCCCGGTGCATATCCAAACCGCTTAAATCCTGTCCTTTCGGCTCCTTTTATGGAGGCTATGTTGTCTTCTTCAATATAGCCTATTACCCATTTATAGCCCCGCTCCTTGCAGATTCGCAAGCGGTCAATAATGATTGAAGGATGGAGTCGGTTACCCCGGAACTTCTCAAAAGTATAAGCTCCTGCCAGAATAACCTCATCTTCCCGGAGAGTGTGGAACCATTTTCTAAACCCACCCTCTACTTTTTTATCATCCGTTGGGAATATAGTAAACGCTATGGTACATATCTCATTGGTATCCACCGTCCTGGCAACATAGCAGTTTTGGTAGCCGTCTTCGAACATCCACTTACGAAATAGTACCTTTTCAACCATCTTCTTGCTTTCCGCTTTGGCTTTCTCCATTACCTCTTCCATGTCTTCTTTGGTGGCCAGCTTAAGAGTATATTTAATATTGGCTTCGATTTTTGGCAGTTCGAACTGCTCCAGATTCAAGGATAGACCAATCTGGTTAGACCGGCTGTATATATGCTGTTTCAACTTCTTCAGAAAAACTCTGAGGCCAGCGATTTTTAATAGCATGACTCCGTAGTACATCAAGCCCAGGATTCTCTTTAATATTGCTTTTATTTTTTTCATCTTGGATGCATCCGTCAGCTCTTGAATTTGCTCTCCAGAATCCTCATTATAAAATCCGTTATTGTTATGGAGTCGATATCTCCGGTTATGGATAACGCGCTTCTGGCCCCATCAGGCCAACGCCAGTACCTGAGCAAACAGGCATTCGATTGTTCGATTTTTTTTGAAAGAGCCTTTTCATCAGCCTGGTTGAACTTCTTTAAATCATCGAGATATATCCCGCACTCTTCCGGTTTTTTATTGAATTCTACAATATATCCTTCGCTCTGTAAAAACTTGACGGCTGTAGTAGAAGACCCTGCTGCTATGCCGATAACAGGTCGCACTGGACTTTCCAGGGAAAAATCTCTATCCCTGATGTACAGATAACTATCTAACCACCGGTCTGCAGATACGTTTACTTTACCGTTTTTTAATAATATTGTGGCTCGCTCGGAGCACTCCGCTTTTACTCCGTATCTGCCGTCACTCCGGTGTTCAATTTTGAAAGTGAACTTGTCTCTCTCCCGCCACCACTCGGCGATCTCTCTTAAAGTGGCTATCCAGACCGGCGGATTTAATTCTCTGGCCTTTCGGAGTATTTTCACCAAACCGTTTTCACAGTGTATAATCCTTTCAGGATGTAACGAGAAATTAAACAGCTCACCGCTGTCATATATCCGCTGCATGATTTCCACCCAGATATCACTGATTTTTTCCGAGTCGGTAATACCCATTCGTTCCACCAGTACTTCATCGTCTGGAATAGAAACCGGAATTTCTATCAACCCGTCTTCGAATCTAGGCAAAGATAAATACTTTTCGGCATCCAGCGGCTGGTAAAACTCCTTCAGGAGACTGAGGTTGTCCTTAACATACGTCGAGTAACTGTCGATATCGTTTACCGGCCACCACAAGGCGCGGCTGCTATCGTACAGGAAACCCAGGTCACTCAATATCGGCGTCGTGTGTTCATTGGTCCGCAGAAAGGGAGCGCGAAAACCGACGAAAGGAACCTGGCATCGATTGAAGGTATGCATCGCTCTCTCAAAGTGATGGCCCATTTTTTCGTTATCGACTACCTTATAGTCGATGTGTACGTATCCGTGTACCGCGAACTCGACTCCCCGATAGCTTAATTCCTTGATGTATCCCGGGTGTCTTGCCAGCACCACTGCGGTAAGGGCAAATGTCGGGATACAGCCGGCGCTATGCGTTACATCGAAATATCTTTTAAGACAGCGTTCAAACTTCTTCGAGGAAATGCCGAAGCGGCACGCTACCGTAATAATCCTCGATATTAAATTTCTGAGTCCCCTTGATTTTGATAAAAAGCTTAATTTCATCTCGGCCGCGGCATCACCACCAAGTCAGCAAAAAGCTGGAGTTCGGCTCTCTGAGAGCCAATATTCCCTATACTAACTCTTGTGCCATTACCTCCTTAAATATTCACGCTTTGTTGCTCAGTCGTCCCACTGCCGCCTCAATACTTTCATTTATTTTTTCCGCCAATAGCGGTACAAAAGGCTCGGCGAGCATCTGCCTGGGATAAACCGGCAGTTTATAAAGCTCAATCCCCAAGGGGGCTATTTCACCCCAGTTCACTTCCGGCAGAGTATTTTCTTTGTATTCCTTAGCCGGAACAATATTTACAATCGGCCAGGGATAGGCATCTTTCGGCACGTATTCATTGGCTGCCCTGTTGTTAGTTTCTTCTAACAAATAGAGCAAAGAATGGTACCCGTTATCTTTACGAAACTCGAACCCGCTTGATTTTACCGTCTCAATTAGCAACGCTAGCCTCTCTTTAATAAGGTCCATCCTCCGTTTCATGAAATTTTTTTCTCCGGATAGTAATCTTCCCCGGTTAAAATTGATTTTCTGAAGATAGTAATAAATCTTATCAAGTATCGACCGGTCTGGCATATTACCCCAATTGTAGGTCTCCATAAAAATCAACATAGCCACTTCCTGCCCCCGGGCACGCAATCGCTGAGCCATCTCCAGCGCCACCGTACCGCCCATGCAAAAGCCACCCAGCAAATACGGGCCGGCGGGTTGAACAGCCAGAATCTCCTGCAGGTACTGCTCCGCCATGTCCTCAATACGGGTGTGAAAAGGCTGTTCTCTATCCAGCCCGCGTGATTGCAGCCCATACACCGCCTGTTCCGGCTTTAAGTACCGCAGCAGGTCAGAATAGATTAAAATATTACCTCCGCCGGCGTGCGCGAGATAAAGAGGCAATCCGGAATCTCCAGGCTTCATCTCTACCAGGCATTGCCAGGAATCCGCGCCCCCACTGTCGCGGATAAGCTTGGCCAGTGTATCAATCGTAGGTGCTTTATAGAGAGTGGCTATGGGGAAATTTTTCTGGAATATCCTCTCGATTTTGCTGAACAGTTGAACGGCTATCAGGGAGTTGCCGCCCAGATCAAAAAAGTTATCGGTGTTGCTCACATGCCTGACGCCGAGTACATTCTGCCATATCGCGGCGAGAGTCTCTTCTACACTTGTCTCGTGATTTTCAAAAACATTCGCTGGCGGCTTATTCCTCGATTCCTGCACTGGCCGAATCGCTTCATCCCCCTCATTTATCGAAACGGCTTCGCCGGAGGCTATTTCAGGTATCTGTTGGCCGGTGTCAACCCAGTAGCGCTGGCGTTCGAAGGGATAGGTCGGCAAAGATACGCGATGCCGGAGCTCGTCTTGGTAAAAACCGTACCAGTCCACTTCAAGTCCGGCCATCCAGAGCTGCCCGAGCGTGTTCAGGATATAAGCCATATCTGAGGTTGCCTCTTTCGGGTGATGCGTCGAGGCGAGTATAACGCTTTCCGGTGTTGCCGCCGGATGCTGCCTGGCCAGTGTGCTGAAGGTGTTACCCGGCCCGACCTCAAGAATAACCCTGTCCGGTTCTTTTAATAATTCCTGCAGGCAATCGGAAAACCGTACCGTCTGCCGCAGTTGCCTGCCCCAGTACTCCGGATTGGTGGCCTCCTCCGAGGTAATCCAGGTGCCGGTAACGTTGGAAAGGAATGGAATCTGCGGCGCATTCAGTTTGACCTGCCCTACCTCTTCGACAAGGGCACTCACTACGGGTTCCATCATTCCGGAATGAAAAGCATGAGAAGTGTGTACGTGACGGCAGGTTACCTCTTTATCGGCTAGCTGCTTTTCCAGTGCGCCAACAGCCTCTTTTTCTCCGGAAACAACGCAAAGCGAAGGCCCGTTGATAACCGCCAGCGATAGCCTTTCATCAAGTAACTGTCGCACCTCTTTTTCGGGGAGAAACACGGCCAGCATCGAGCCTGCAGGCATTCCCTGCATCAACCGGCCCCGGGCAGCCACCAGTGCCAGGGCGTCCTCGAGAGAAAACACCCCCGCCAGGCAGGCGGCAACATATTCCCCGATACTGTGCCCTACCATCGCCGCCGGGTGCACACCCCAGGATTTCCATAGCTGCGCCAGGGCGTATTCGATGGTGAACAGCGCCGGCTGGTTCATGGATGTCTGCATCAGCTTTTGCGTCGCGTCGGCGGTAACCGGTCCCTCCGGATACATTATGTCACGTAAGTCCAGTTTAAGGTGGGGTCGGAGAATCTCCGAGCAGCGGTCTATCTGCTCCCGAAAAACCGGCTCGGTATCATAGAGTTCCCGCCCCATGCCGACATACTGGGAGCCCTGCCCTGAGAATATGAACGCCACGTCGCGTTTACCTTTATCTCCGGTGGAATCCAGCACCCGTTTCTTATCAACCATCCTCAGGGTTTCTATAGCATCGTCGATATCCTGACAGACCAGCATACGCCGGTGATTAAACTGTTTCCGCCCGATCTGGAGCGTATAGGCGATATCGGCGAGGTTAGCTCCCCCGTGATTCCTCAGGTATTCCTCCAGGTTTACCGTCGCAGTCTCCAGAGCCGTGGCCGTCCGGGCTGAGAGGAGTAATAACTGCCAGCCCCGCGACTTTCCTGAATCATCTACTCTGGGAGCTTCTTCCAGGATGACATGGGCGTTGGTACCACCAACACCGAAAGAACTCACCCCCGCCCGGCGCGGTATGCTGTCGGGTTGCCACTCCGCTAATGCCGTATTGACGTAGAAAGGACTGCTCGCAAAATCAATATCATGATTTGACTCTTTATAGTTTATATTGGGAACCAGCATTTTCTTATGGAGCATCATGGCGGTCTTTATCAGCCCCACTATACCGGCGGCGGCGTCCAAGTGCCCGATGTTAGCCTTGATAGAGCCGATTGCGCAGGATTTTTCCACGGTAGCCCGGTTATGAAATGCCTGTGTCAGTGCCGCGATCTCAACGGTATCCCCCAGATATGTCCCGGTACCGTGGGTTTCAATATAGGAAATGGTTTCCGGCTTGACATCTGCATTGGCCAGAGCCATGGCGATAACTTCGGCCTGACCATCGACACTGGGAGCGGTAAAACTGACCTTGTTAGCGCCGTCATTATTCATGGCGAGCCCTTTTATAACGGCGTAAATCTGGTCTCCGTCTCTTAGCGCATCCTCAAGGCGTTTCAGCAAAACGACTGCGGCACCATTACTGAAGACGGTACCACTAGCCTGCGAATCGAAGGGCCGGCAATGGCCGTCGGAAGATACTATCTCACCTTCCTGATATAGATAACCACTGTTCTGCGGACAGTTGACAAAGCTGCCGCCAGCTAACGCCATGTCACACTGGTAGCTCATCAGGCTGTCAAAGCTCTGGCAGACAGCTACCAGCGACAATGAACAGCCGGTATAAAGACTCACGCTCGGGCCCCTGAGATTTAATTTATACGAGACACGTGTGGCTAAATAGTCAGGGGCATTTGCCAGATTAGTCTGGTGTTCACCGAAAGTCTTGATCAGATTTCGGTTACAGGCTATGATATTGGAGAAATAGGTATTGTATCCCGTACCGCCATAGACAGCAATCAACCCTTTATAAGTATCGGGATTATAACCCGCGTCTTCAAGGACTTCCCAGGCGCACTCAAGAAAGAGACGCTGCTGTGGGTCAATTAGTGAAGCTTCTCGGGGGCTGATGCGAAAGAAGCCGGCATCGAATTTATCGACATCATTAATCATCCCCCTGGCCCTGACATAGTTAGGGCTGTTTCTTAATTCTTCACTTATGCTCGCGTCCAGGTCATTATCACCCATAAAAGTGATGGACTCGACGCCCTCGCACAGGTTACGCCATAGCTTTTCGGTATCAGGCGCGCCGGGGAATCTCCCCGCCATACCGATGATAGCGACTCCAGATAAATTAGGATTACCCATAGAATCGGTCATGTATCAACTTCCCTTAGATGATAGCCTCTGGCGTGAAAAGGATTTTCTTCTTCGTTGCGCCCGCTCCTGGATATTATGAAAAGACGGCTGGCTGCCCCGGTTCTGACTCAGGTATTTCGCCATTGCCCTGATATTGGGATATTGAAATAGCTTGACGACGGGCATCTCGATTTGGAATGTCTCCCGCACCAAGGTGATTAATTTTACGGCTAAAATAGAAGTACCACCCAGGTCAAAAAAGTTGTCCTCGATGCCGATCTCTTCAAGACCTAATACGCGGCACCACAAATCGTTCAGGACTTTCTCCTGGTTCGTGGAAGGACTAATATAGGTCTGCTCCATTTCGGGTCGTGCCCGGTCAGGTTCGGGAAGTGCCCCCCTATCTATTTTACCATTATGTGTTAAAGGTAACTCGTTTAGCGTTACAAATACGGCCGGCAACATATAATCGGGCAGTCTACCCGCCAGGAATCGGCGTAGTGACTCCACCGTGGGTTTTTGACCCGCTGGTGGCACGATATATCCGCCAAGACGCATATTCCCGAAACCATCTTGTTTAACGGTAACCGCGGCGTCCCGTACCTGCGGGTGTTGCCTGAGAACAACTTCGATTTCACCGATTTCAACCCGGTTCCCGTAGAGTTTGATCTGTCCATCGAGTCTGCCTTCAAACCGGTAGTTGCCATCGGGCATCAAGTTACCCTGGTCGCCCGTTTTGTAGATTATTTCCTGTCGGTCTATCACCAGGGGATTCTGAACAAAGGAAACTTCATTTAATGCCGGCGCATCATAGTAGCCCTTTGTCATAAAAGGTGTCTTGATATAAATCTCTCCGGTTTCACCAACCGGGCTGAGCTTACCGTTATTGATAACCAGCGCCTCCGTATCCGGTATCGGTTTGCCAATCGGTACTATCTCGCCAGGTGCAAAATTATTATCGCTGATACGATAGAACAACTTGGCGAGAGTTGTCTCGGAAGGCCCGTAAAGATTAACAAGCTCGACACGGTTCCCGCAGACCTGCCTCCAGCAAACAACATCATTTCCGTACAATGCCTCACCGGCTATCAGAGCATATTTCAGATCCGGCAGTGCGTCACTATCGCTGTTTGTTTCCTTAATCTCTCTTGTCAGCAGGCGAAAAACGGTCGGGACGATGTGCGTTAGTGTTATGCGGTTATCCCGCATCCAGTAAAGCAGCTTCCTTGGATTATGTCTGGTTTCTTCATCCGGGATGCACAGAGTGCCGCCGGCGAACAATGGCACGAAGATATCCCTCAGGCTCACATCGAAGGTCACCGCGGAAAGCAGACTTATCCGCACGTCCTGATTTAAATTGAATTCACCAATCTCCCAGTGGATAAAGTGGCTCAGCCCCTTCTGGGAGCCGAGAATAACTTTTGGTTCTCCGGTGGAGCCGGAAGTGGTAACAAGGTAGCAACCGTCATCCGGCCGGGAAGCGATGGGTGGATTGTCATCCGGAAAGCTGGCATTATTTGTTATGGCGTTGCCGCCGGGTAGGTTTTTCAGATTCAGGTTGCCAGCCTCGTCAATAACCAGTAGATAACTCGGATTGATAGGTGGTTTAAATCTCTGTAGCTTTGCCAGGATTTCATTCTCAAGAACCGTGCTGGTGATGAAGATATTCGGCTTTGTCTTACTCAGGATATTACCCAGGCGTGCATCCGGGAACTCCCTGTTCAGCGGCATGAATACGGCGCCGGCCTTGAGTGCGCCCAGTACGGCCATCACATACTCAATCGACGCATTAAAATAAAGCCCGATAATTTCCTGAGCACCTACACCATTCTTGATTAGAGCATGCGCAATCCGGTTAGCATTGGCGTTTAGCTCGCTATAAGTGACGCCGCGCGAACCATCATCAATGGCCGTATTCGCCGGAAATCTCCCGGCGGCTCTTTCAAATAAACTGTGTATTATCCTGTTATCCATTTTTATCCTGAAATCACATAAAATCCGTTTTTACTTTCGAGATTACATAGTGCCGCTTACCCGCCTCGGTGGGTTCGATATTATCTACCTGTATTACGGATATGTTCATCATACCGCCGAAAGATGGCTGCAATTCATTACGGATATCTTCTAACAGAGCCGGAGCAACTCTTTGCCGACATAATAGACGTACCTCTAAATGTTCTCTATCTGGTTGATAAATCTGGAATTGCTGTACCCCATATTGATATTTGGATATAATTATATCATCGACGATTACTGAGTGAACAATCTGGCCGTCAGGTCTTACAAGAAGATCATTATTCCGTCCGACTATCTCTTGGAGGACAGGCATACCCCGCCCGCAGGAACAGCCCCCGGTTTCATAAATCCCCACGTCGCCGTTTTTATATCTGATAAATGGCATGGCGTACTGGTTCAAGGCCGTGACGACCACCTCTCCCATCTTTCCATCATCGACGACCTGCCCACTTTCTACCAGTTCAAGGTAGCGCTCTTCGTTCACGTGGAGACCTCCTTGGGGACACTGGTAAGCATAACTGAATATCTCCAGGGAGCTGTAATGGTCGGCCACCGGTGCGTGAAAAATCTCCTCGAAAAGACCCCGCATTGAAGGCGTTATTTTCTCAGCCGTGGTTTCTATGAGCCTGGGTTTAATAGACGTGATATGGCGCTCTTTAAGATAATGAGCGAATACGGATAGTGCCTGCGGATAGACTCTGATTATTTCTGGTTGCCACCTGATAAGCATTTCGGTAAACGCTTGCATTTTGTTTTCGGTCATCGTCCGGGCATTCAAGTACCGGTATCGCTTGATTTTGGCAGCCAGGCGGTCTTTCCATTTCCACTCCGGATAATCCTGTAAGGAGCCTGTAATCCAGGCCATCTTATTTCCCCGTCTTACCCCGTACCAGCCGCGGCACCGGGCTTCAACGGCATAGCTCCAGTACGCCGCGGAGCTATCCATGATGAACCGCATCGGTTCTCCGGTAGAACCGGATGTTTTCCCCTCGAAGACACCTCCTCGATAAACGGTTGAAACGAGGTCTCCACGATGGTTTTTCACATCAGTCCTGGTTAGGAAGGGGAGAGCCTGAAAGTCTTTCAAGCTTTTAATGTCCTGCGGGTGAATACCTTCACGCTGGTAGCGCTGACGGTAAAACGGCACGTATTCATAGGCGTAGCTCACCAGCCGCTGGATTTTCTTTAATTGTACCTCTTCCAACTCGCCCCTTGTAAGCCATTGGGAACTTTCCAGCTCCTTCAGACAACGCCGGATTTCCTGGTGCCCCGGTAACAGGTACTTCCTTAAAAACTGGTAAACACTCGAATACATAATCCCTATTTACGTGTCGTCTATTTCACGTGCCTTATTCTCTTTGCCTGATATTCTATAGGTACAGCAAGTGTAACTAATAGCCATCCGGCTTAACTTCCGAAATAATGAATCGATGCTTGCCCGCTGCTGTCAATTCAATGTGGTCTACCATCTTTACAGATATTTGCATTTTCTTACCGAAATATGGCTGTAATTCATTCCTGATATTTGTTTCCAGCTTGATTGCATTTGGTTTCTGCTTGCATAACAATCGAACCTCGAGGTGTTGCTGATCTGGTTGATAAATCTGGTATCGGTATACTTCCGGTATTTTCTCTACGACGTCATCAACACTGGTCCAATGAATAACCTTTCCATCAGGGTTCACAAGTAAATCGCAGTCTCGTCCTACCACCTCACGGAGAACCGGCATACCCCGACCGCACCTACAGTCCGTGGGATCGATAATCCCCACATCATTGTTCTTATACCTGATAAAGGGCATAGCATACTGGTTTAATGGTGTGACAACAATATCTCCCATCTGGCCGGGAGGGACAACTTGGCCGCCGGATACCAGTTCGAGATAGCGGTTTTCTATTACATGTAGGCTCCCCTCAGGACACTGATAAGCAATAATGCCTGATTCCCAAGAACCATAACCGTCGGCTATCGTTGCTTGAAAAACGTGCTCGAATAACTGCCGTTGGTGATGTGTCATTTTCTCAGCACAGACCTCGATTAGCTTAGGTCTGATAGACGGCAATTTATGTTCCTTAAGATATCTGGCGAAAATGTAGAGAGCTGTCGGATATGCCCTAAACATATCCGGCTTCCATCTTGATAACATCTCGGCGAAGTCCCGCATTTTCAAATCGTCCATTGTACGGCTGTTTAAATACCGTCGTCGACGTATTTGAGCACGGAGACGTGAACGCCAGTTCCAGCTCGGAAAATCTTTTTGATTGCCCCAGACCCAAGCTATCTTGTCCCCCGGTGTGATCCCATACCAGCCGCGGCACCGGGTTTCAACCGCAGAGCATTCCATTAATGAAGACTTGTCCATTATAAAACGCATCGGATGCCCGATGGAACCACCAGTAGTATACTCGTAAGTACTGCCTTGATATACCGAAGATACAAGTAATTTCAGGTTATTATTCACATCATCCCGGGTTAGGAAGGGGAGAGACTGAAAGTCTTTCAAGCTTTTAATGTCCTGCGGGTGAATACCTTCACGTTGATAGCGCTGCCGGTAAAACGGCACGTTTTCATAAGCATAGCTCACCAGCCGCTGGATTTTCTCGAGCTGTATTTCTTCCAATTCGTATCTTGTCAGCCACTCTGTTTTTTCCAACTCCTCCATGCAGCGCCGGATTTCCTTATGCCCCGGTAGCAGGTACTTCTTTGATAACTCGTAAAGATAGGAATACATATTACCTTCTCTCCTGGCTATAGTATTTAACGATTAAGTTTAATTATTGAAGAAAATAGTACCGGTTATAATACCCCGCTCTCCGCCACGGGTCAATAAATAATCTAATAAACCATCTCTGCCTTAGCAATATGAAATTCATTTTCGCTAATATGGATAGACTGAGGGAAAGAAGGCCCCTTGAGAGGCTGTTCTTTTGTAACAAGGATGGAAGTTTATCGTACAGGTTATAAAGTAAGGAGGGAAACATACTATAGTTATTATAAATCAGCTTAAATCCGCTGGTCTGTAGTAATTTGCTATATTCATCGTCGGTACGGAAAACGCACGGATTGCTACTATCTCCATACCTTCGCTGCTTCAATGCGACTGAATCTCTCGTTATCAATAACCCATCTTTGTTTAAATGATGCCTTAATTGTTTTAGCAGATCTGAAACCGAATCATCATCCATATACATCAGGCAACCACCGATATGGATTATATCAAAGTTTCGATTTTCTAAATAAGAATAGTCGGTTATATCTTGACACAAGAACGTTACGTTGCTAATCCCTTTATCACTGGCAAACTTATTTGCATACTTTATGAATGTCGGCGAAAAATCAATAGCGACAACGCTTTTACATTTTTTCGCGAAATCTATTGCATAACTTCCGATATTGCACCCCAGGTCCAGAACAGACATAGATTGATCAAACTTTACCAGACGGAATAAGTGTGCTATCTGCATCTTGTAACGGTAGTTTAAGCGTACTTGGTCGTCGGACATGGTAGTGCCTATTGCATAATAATTGGAATGGATGTTCTTTGCCTTCTTTTCCCAGAATTGCTGCATATCATTACAACTAGGTTCCAATTTAGCCTCTCCAACAACATCTGCTACAACGTAATTAAAAAAGAATCTGATATTTTATATATTTTGAATTAAGGTTCCCATTCGAAATATACGGGTTCAAAATATTGTCCTTCTTTAACAAACGCAGCTTGGTATCCCTCATTGACGTTCAAATCGCAAATTGACCACCGGGCGGCAGCTTCTGAATCTCCTTCAATACTTACCAATCTAGCCGGCTCATCCCGCGCCAGCGATACATCGAATTTATCCAGCGGGTAAGACAGGCCGTCTCCGGTAGCTTTAATAAAGGCCTCCTTGCGCGTCCAGCAGTTGAAAAACGCCTGCCTCTTCCCACTCTCAGGCAGTATGCGGAAAACCTCGTTCTCTCCCGGAGAGAAGAAACTCATAGCGATTTGATCCATCTCAGGCATGTCTCGTATCCGCTCGATGTCAATACCTATTTCACGGTTCCTGATAAAAGCGTATATTGCCAGCCCCTCCGAGTGGGATAAATTAAAATGAATCTTTTTCCGGTTAAAATCATCGGCGAGTGCCGGCTTGTCATTCTTCCCATAAGAAAATAGCACTCTTTCTGGTTCAACCCCAAGATAACAACCCAGTAGTATTCTCAATATCCCCCGTCGTACGATAAACCGGTTTCTCTCCTTTTCAAAATGAAATCGCCCGGCCCTTTTTCTCTCACCGGCAACCAGCAGACTGTGATACGGCGATATCGTTCTATCCAGAAAAGCACTCCAGATATGGACTTCGTCTCTGGCTAATTCAAGGTCTGTCGATTTGACTATATTTAATTGACGGTTCATCTTTATATCCACTGAAGGGGAAATCCCAACACCTTTAGCATAAAATCATAAGGTTAGAAAAAAGTTAGGTTTGGGTTATAAGACGGATAAAATGTAGATGAAGTGAGCCATGGGGCTTGAATCCATTCTCGCCATTCAAATACAAATTCATAGAAATATTCTTGTTAAAATGATTTATGTCAATCATACATCTAAAATAACCTTTATTCTTCGAAGAAGGTGATAACTCCCTGAGACGCTGGCCTTAAAGAACAAAATATTCTCACCTACTGCTATCCGCTTAAGTTTATATAGAAATGAATTTTCATCGTTGAAGCCCTTTTCAACCGTAACCGCCGATTCGTAACCATAGCTCTTCACCTTAGAAATTACCCTGTCATTGTACGAACCAGCCGGGTAGCAAAAATGATCTACCTTACGTCCAATGTTTCTCTCGATATCAAGTTTCGAGTTATATACTTCATCTTCCAGTTCCTTATCTGTGACAAGATTAGTACAGTTAGGATGCCTTCTGGTATGGCTGCCAATTTCAAGAATGTTGGGATCTAATCCCTTGATTTGCTCCCAATCGGCCATAATAAATTCTTTGGGAATATTAATTAAATTGTAATTGCCGAATTGCTTAAGATGTTCCAGCCTTTCTTTATCCGGGAGTGTACGCAGTTTCGCTTTAATGTCCTTCATTGCATGCCCAATTGATATCCTATCACCCAGTATGTAATTGATTACTTCTCCTTTGAAGATAAACTTAAAATCCTTAGTGTTTTGATTTCTAATCACCGTTTCTACAAAATCCGTCCACAATAGCTCATTTGTCCCGACTAAATCAGATACCAGATAGATACAGCCCTTGGCACCATAATCTTTCATTATTGGATAGGCATTTTCTACAACATTTCTAAACCCGTCATCGAAAGTGAGAACCACAAATTTATCCAGTCTGTTTTTATTTTTTATGGCATCTAATAAGTCTGTCATACTCACGAAGATATATCCCTGGTTCTTGAGATACTCTAAATGTTTTCTGAAAAGCGACTTAGGAATGTGTCTCTCGTCGAAACCTCTCAGTAGGTCAAAGGTATCGTCACATATGCCGTGATACAAGAGAATAATCACCTTGTGTCGGTTTAATGTCCGGCATAGGGCATTTATCCCCAAGATGTCCAACGCCAATAGTAGCAATATACGCAAATACAGCCTAATCATCCCTATTTATATCTCGATCATGCTTATATATATGACCCTACCCCATTTTTTTTGATCCTCACCCAAAAACTGTAGCGGCATTGGTGAGAGAATTTCAGTTTTCTTGACTCTGCCCAGCATATTGCTTGGGCATCAGATTGTCAAGCAAGCCATGCGGTCTCTACTCATTGTAGTCACACCACCAAGATTCGAATTTCTCCCTGGCATCCTCCATGCACAAAAACCAGTTTGCGTTCAAATACTCGTTCCGGAAGCTACCATCAAACGATTCGATCTCTATTCCCGTGCTCCCGGAGCGGACTCAGGCTCGAAACATCTTGATGATTGGGGCCATAGTAGGGGGAGTTGTTACCTTGGCATTATTGAACTAAAGATGGCTCATAAGGGCAGTTATTTCAGCTAACCCTAATGAAGGTGAAAATAACAAGCCTGAAGATTGATAATTATAATTTGCATCTCATTTTGTATCAAGTTAGGATAGTACTGGTCGATGCTCTATTTTGAAAGAGAAATAAGTTGGAATCAGCATCCAGCAAGATTTGAAGGTCCATTGAAAGCGAATGATTTCTAACCTGATTCTTACTTTTATCTTACTGGGTAATAACCTCCGGATGAAAAAATTACAATAATGGCGATGGAAGGCATAGCCATCTATGAAAAACTTTAGTGCTTTCTACAGTCCCACCTGAACAGGGCAAGGCTAGGAATACGTTGCCACCGGGTGCTATAACCAGTATATTCCTCGCCGGGGGTATATTGAATTATAATATGGACTGTTTAAAGCGATGTCTTCATCCAGCACCGCTAAACCCGAGGGAGATGATAAAGAGAAATGAATAAAACGGTCTTGGTTACCGGTGCCGCCGGACTCATCGGTTCCCATCTATCAGAAAAGTTGGTCCAGCTCAATTATCAGGTTATCGGGCTGGATAATTACGATGATTTTTATTCTCCGGCTTATAAGATGGTATGAAGGTTTTAGCAGTTACCAATATGTACCCGACTCCCCAGGCACCGGCCTTCGGGCCTTTTATCAAAGCCCAGATAGATTCCGAAAGGAAAGAGGGTATCGATATTGATGTGCTTTTTATCAATGGTGATAAAAGCAGGTGGAACTATTTATGGGGCTTTTTTAGATTCTGGGCACGGCTCCTTACCAGGCGTTATGACCTGATTCACGCCCATTACGTATTTATGGGAATCCTGGCCAGGTTTCAGTTTCTGTATCCAGTCGTTTTGACGCATACCGGGGCCCAGGTATTTAGAGGCTGGCAGGCTAAGCCAAGCCGTATCATCTCTCGAATGTGCGACAGGGTGATCGTCCGCACCCTTGAGATGAAAGAAAAGATGGGTATAGAAAAGGCTGAAATCATACCTGCCGGTGTTGACTTCGATCTGTTTAAACCCATGCCGCCAGAAGAATGCCGCCGGCAGCTGGGTCTATCCCAGGATAAAAAGCTGGTTCTCTGGGCCGGAGCGTATGCCAGACCGATAAAAAGGTACGATATCGTCGAGAAGGCGATAGCTATTTTACAAAAAAATATGTCCGGGGTAGAGCTGGTATTAGCCACCGGCCACCCGCTCGATGTAGTGCCGCTATATATGAACGCCTGCGATGTATTACTACTGGTCTCTAACGCCGAAGGTTCACCGAACGTTATCAAGGAGTCCATGGCCTGCAACCTGCCTATCGTGTCCGTGCCGGTAGGAGATGTACCCGAGATAATCGGTGATACCGAAGGTTGTTATCTATGCACGCAAGATCCTGAGGATGTTGCTGAAAAACTCCAAATGGCTCTCCTGTGGGGAAAAAGGACCGAAGGCCGCGATAAAATAAAACACCTTGAAATAGGTGCCGTTAGCCGGAGGATTATCGCAGTGTATGAGGGGCTGCTAAAGGAAAAACAGGAACATATGCTATCAAGATTATGGTCATGGTGCCGTAACGGAGAGAAGGTAACTAAGGGGCAATGAAAAGAGTATGTATCATCAGACAAAAATATTATCCGATGCAGAGAAACCTGCGCCGTAACGCGGAGACTCTAGTTAAAGAAGGGTACCAGGTAGATGTTATCTGCGTCGGCAGAAAGGGACAACCACGGCACGAGATGGTCAATGGTGTGAACGCACACCGCATCCACTATTCATACCATCGGAACAATGCCTTATGGTATATCTTTGATTATTTCAGTTTTTTTATACTGGCGTCTCTCAAGCTGGCGCGGCTATCCATCAAAAAACGTTTTGACGTGATAGAAGTCTGTAACATACCTGACTTTCATATATTTGCAACCCTCTTCCCCAAGCTTCTGGGAAGTAAAGTTACTTTTTACATGTTTGAGAAGACAGAGGCATTGTTTGCTACCAATCTTGGGCTAAGCCGCAAACACATATTTACCAGAATCATAAATTTCATCACGAAAACGGTCATGCATTATGCTGACCATATAATTTTTACCGATGTTGTGGTACAGAAAGAGGCAATAGAGAATTTTGGGATTCCAGGCAGCAAAACAACCCTTGTTTTAAACGTACCCGATGAATCCGTCTTTAACCTTGAACCTGTTAATGACGCCGACGATAATCACCATTTCAATATTACCATAGCAAGCTCGATTTTAAAACGGTACGGGTTACAGACAATGCTTCAGGCGGTACCATTACTCCTTAAAGATATTCCCGAGTTAAAAGTACATATCATCGGAGGCGGCGAATTCCTTCCGCGTATTCGACAAATGGCTCAAGAGATGGGAATAGAGCCGTATTTAGATATTATCGGGCCTATCCCTTACGGAGAAGTATCATCCTATATTGCACGGGCTGATATCTGTGTGGCGCCCATGATCGGTGATGTCGGCACCCCCAATAAAGTCCTCGAGTATTTTGCTCTGGGAAAAGCAACAGTGTCCACTGATCTGCCCGGGCTGAAGGCTCTATTCGATGACGACTCTATATTATATTTCCAATCCGGCAATGAGGTGGAATTAGCCGAGCGGATTCTGGAGTTATATCATAACCCGGAGAAGCGGGCTGCTATGGGTCGCCTGGCTCAGGAGTTCCATCGTAAACACAGTTGGCCGATAATGAAGCAGGCATACCTGGGAGTATACAAACGACTAATGGACTAAATATGGAAGTTTCGGTTAAAAAACAAAGTATCCTACAACGGCCGCTGGGTATTACTCTGATTGCCTTAGGAGCGGCCATATTGTGGGTTGTCTTCCCCGGCGACGCGGCGCCGCTGGTATTCCTGGCGGTAGCGGTATTATTCATCATCGGTCTCAGAGAGCCGGTCTGGGCGGTAGCCGCCTTGCTTGTTTCCCAATTATCAATCCCTGGCTATTATATTGGGCCAATCAGCCTGCGTCTTTTATTGTTACTTTTAACTGGAATTTTAATCTGGCGCGCGCATATTCAGGGGAAAATACAACTCGGAAAGAAAGCCAAGCGAATCATTATCCCGATAATCCTTCTTATCGCGATAGTCGCTATCTCGAATTTGTTCAACTCAAGCATTGATTTTGTATACAAAGAACTCCGATATTTGTTAGCAGGACTGCTTATCGTTATCTTCCTGCCGGCGGTAATCAAAAACGTCAGAGACCTCAAGCTGCTTTGTGGTGTTGCCATTACAGCGGTTACCATCTCGGTGATAGCCGCTCTGTATCAGAGTGTGGCTCATTCCGGAAGAGTTCGTGGCATTTCGGAAAGCTCACTTCAGTTATCTTATATCCTCAGCATGGTATTCCTGGTCATCCTGGCAATATTGATTGTAGAGGGGATAAAAAAAGAGAACCGGAGACTTTTATTACCGGCAGTATTGATGCTACCGGCTTTATACTTAACATACACACGTTCGGCACTCTTTGCCCTTTTTTTTGGGCTTGTGGCGCTGTTTCTCTTTTTAAAAACACGCATCAGGGGCGAGATCATAATGCTGGCTATCCTAGGCGTTACCATTTATTTATCCGCAAGCGGCTTTATCGACAACTTCTCTTTCGGCGCCCGGAGTGAGGAAAATCAGGAGGCAAGCAGCGTTACACGAAAGATACTCTGGCAAACGGGGCTTGCCATCGCGATGGATAACCCCGTCCTGGGTATCGGGGGTGCCCAATACAAAGAACTCTCTCTGGAATATACGTCTGCCATCGACCCATCTCTCCTAGAGGATAGATATTGGACTTACCAGACTCTGGGCCTAGGAGAGTTCCAGATTCACAATGATTTTCTTAGAATGTGGGTCTACTACGGCACAATAGCCTTGGTGGTCTTTCTATGGATTTTTCTTGTAATCATGCGGAACTGCATTGAGTCATTCCGGACATCAAAACGGAAATTCATCAAGGGGCTTTCTGTCGGTTTAGCAGCCGGACTTATATCTTATTCTATTAATGCTTTTTATCATAACGTGCTAGCGGATTTCTCTCTTTTGTGGCTCATAGCCGGCTTTTCCCTGGCGACAATTAAACTAGCAGACCAAGAGAATAATGTGCTCTGATATGCTAGGAATGAAGTGACAAATAATGCTTGACGTTAAGAACAAAGAGAAATTACAGATGATGTTTTACCCAACGGCAAAGGATGTCATTATTGGCCCTGTAAGAAGAGCAACGGACCAATACGTACAACCCGGGTCTAAAGTGTTTAATGCAGGCTGTGGGAAAGGAACATGGTTGCTACGGAAATATCGCGGTATCATGGGCAGCTGGACAGGTGTTGATGTTCAGCCTCCAAAGGAAACCATGATGAACGAGTTTGTTTCATGCGATCTGGAGAACATACCATAATTCACTCGGGCGAAACCGATTAGGTCACAGATATCAGGTGTGTACCACAAGCCATAAAAAAGCCATGAAGAACGTAAGGCTTAAAAGTATATGCGGTAACGATTACCTGCCAGCCGCAGTCATCTTGGAACATTATTATTGTAGCTACCAGAAGTTAGTTTTGGTCAAGCAGTGCTGCCATATCAAGGAAAATCGATGAAAAACCCGAGAATCAAAGTAATGTTCCCGACAAACTATCTGGGAATCGGCGGGGCTGAGCAACAACTATTGGAGTTGGTGAAAGGAATTGATAAGGAACATTTTGAACCGATAGTTCTTACTCTTTATCCGGGGGGTCCCCTGGATAAGGAGATAAGGGCAATCCAAGGGGCCAGCTTGATTTCCGTTAATAGAAAGGGTAAATACGATTTCTGGACAGTATTCAAAATACTCAAGCTTCTCCGGCAAAAGGAAGTGGATATCATTCAACCATTCCTCATTCCGGCTACTTTCTACGGGCTGCTGGCTGCTTTGATAAACCGTACCCCGGTAAAGATAATGACGGAACGCGGCGGATTTCGCTCCCCTGGTAGTCTTGGATTCCGTATTTATCAAAAAATACAGGATAGATTAACGCGCTTTGCCGATTGGGTCGTCGCTAACAGTGAAGCGGGTAAGAGCTATCTGATAAGCCGGGGCATCAATCCGGCTCGTATAAAAGTCATCTACAACGGTATTAATCTCAGCCGTCTTACTCCGGACCCGGTGAAAGTCGCGCGCCTGCGGGAACAACTCAATTTGCCGGCGGACGGAATGGTCGTCGGAATGACGGCTAATCTTCAGCCGGATAAAGACTACGTGACATTTCTCCGGGGGTCCAGGATTATACATGAAATGATGCCGCAGGCACGGTTCGCCATTCTGGGCGAAGGACCTTTGCGGCCGGACATCGAAAACCTGGCTAAAGAGCTGGGGTTGAAATCTCTGGTGACATTCTTCGGGCACCAGCGGGACATCGCCTCTTATATATCCTGTTTCGATGTAGCCTGCCTGTGCTCGGTACATTCGGAGGGATGTTCGAACGTAATTTTGGAATCCATGGCCATGGGAAAACCGGTGGTGGCCTCGGATGTGGCCGGGAACAGAGAACTGGTGGAACACGGCGACAACGGGCTTTTGGTCCGCACCGGTGACCCCGGGGCTTTTGCCGAGGCCGTCCTTACATGTCTCAGGCAGCCGGACCTGGCGCGAGAGATGGGAGAACGCGCCAGGAAAATTGTCGTGGCACGGTTTAGCCTCGACCGTATGGCGCGTGATTACGAAACGCTGTACGAACAAACCCTACTGGTAAAAAAGAAGGGGAAGGATTGAGGACACCTTAACCGGGATACGATCGTCATACCGTCTCGATAATCTAAAACAAAATATCCTGGAGAAAGTATGGGTATAGCCAGAACCATAGCCAGAAATACTATATACGAATTAATAACCAATGTGTCTGAACTGGGGATAGCTTTTGTTGTAGGAATAGTACTAACGCGAGGCTTAGGCCCAGAGCAGTACGGTCTTTATGCTTATACAATATGGCTTCTCGGTCTCGCATCGCTTGGCACTAATCTTGGTTTTGGAGAAATGAGCCGGAGGTTTATTCCCGAAGCAATGGGGCGCCAGGACACCCGCGAGGCAGCCGGTTTTGTGCAACTCTCATTTATATCCAGAATCACGGCTTCTATAGTTGTGTTTCTAGCTATTCTATTTTCATCCGGCTATTGGGCACGGGCAAGCGGTGATGAAGGTAATCAGCTATTATTTATTGTTGCTGCTTGTACTATAGTGCCCGCCACGATACAACAAGCAATCATCGGGGTATTTAAAGGGTTCCAAAAATTCGAAAATTCTCTTTACATCACTATGATTATGAGTCCCGTGCGTCTCGTGCTGGTCATAATATTTATGGCTCTGGGTTATGGTGTGATGACGGTGATTTTGATAAACCTCTTTACGCTGATCCCGAGTCTATTAATGGGAATCTTCCTGTTACGAAAGTTAGTGCCACTAAAAATGTTGTTCTCGCCATCACTCCTCTCCAGCGATAGAAAAAAACAGGCGTTGAGATATTCTTTATTAGTGGCAGGTATGTTAGGCTTGGGTTATTTAATCGGCAAAGACACTGAAATCTTCTTCCTGGGATTATACCGTACGGTTGAAGATATTGGTTTCTTTAAATTAGCCTATACTATTGCACCGATGACTTCGCTCTTTCCAGCAGCTTTTGGTTTTGTGCTTCTTCCGGCCCTCGCTGAGCAGTTCGGTAAGGGAGCTATTGAGCAATTAAAGGAAATATATCTTACCTCCACGCGGTACCTGATGATAGTGGCGTTACCTACGGCTGTGGGTGGGATTGCCCTGGCTGACTCGTTCATTACAGTCATATACGGACGGGATTATAATCCTGCGATTACCCTTTTCCAGATCATCTGCGTGCCTATTGCTATTGACAACATAGCTAATGCTGGCAGTGTCTGCATCCGCAGTATAAACCGCCCAGGTTTTCTTCTTATAACAAGGGTAATTATTGCCCTAAGCAACGTTGGCTTGAGCCTGTTACTTATCCCGAGATATGGCATATTAGGAGCGGCTATTGCCAGTTCAATATCCCTGGCAATAAGCCTCCCATTTTACTCCATTTTCGTTTCAAGAAGAATCGGGGTCACCTGGCCGATACGGGATACTATCAAGATAGTCGCAGCCTCAATAATCATGGGCGTGGTAGTTTACGCTCTTCATAGCCAAATAAATGATGTTCTCAGTCTGGCTCTTGGCATACCGCTTGGCGTAGTCATATATATTGTAGCTATATTTGCTTTCAGGGAAATAAATGCACAAGATATTAAAAATCTCAGCGGTATCCAGAATTCTCTACCCTCGGTCCTGAGAAAATACTATATTTCCCTCCTAGGATTGATGGAGAAGGTTATTACAAAGAAATAACTCACTATATAGTAGAAGGTTTAAAGATGAGTTTATTTTCGATAAGGAACTTCAAATATATTCCTCTTTTTGGTAATAGAATTGGGTATATTGGTTGGTTAGGGCATGGAAATTTGGGTGATGAGGCCATGTATAAGGCTACTCAAATGGCTTTCAATCGTAATGATATCTTACTATATAAATATCATAATAAAATGCAATACTTAGAGAATATCATGAAAAAGCGAATCTATAAATTCGTCATGCTTGGAGGAGGGACTCTAATAAACACCCGGGGTTCCGGGGGGCAGCTTCGCCTTGCTCAGAATCTGAATTACCCAACTGCTGTATTTGGGTCTGGAGTCAGGAACCCTGAATTTTGGGACAGAATTCCTGGCGAATCAAATCTACTAGGTGAATGGATTACTATATTAAAACAATGTGAGTCTGTTGGAATAAGGGGGCCCATTTCACAAAGCATTTTAGAACAAAATGGATTTCATAAAGCAGAAGTCATTGGGGACCCGGTATTGTTTTTAGCTCGACCGAACATTGAAGAAAAGGCAATGAATAAGAAATTGGGGCTTAACATCGGGACTTCATACGGAAGAATATGGGGTAAAGAAGAAGAGGTCTTAGATTTTATCGTTAAATTTGCACATATTATGATTGATAAGGCGTGGGAAATAACATTCGTTCCAGTTTGGGATCAGGATTTACCATATATCGAAGAAGCTGTGCGGCGAATTAATAAACACATTAACATTTTTCTAAAGTACAAATCGTTAGAAGATACTTTAAGATTTATTGAGTCGTGCGATATTTTTATCGGAGAAAAGCTTCATTCTGTTGCGCTGGCCTGTTGTACTTATACCCCTTCGATTATGTTGGAGTATCGACCGAAATGTCGCGATTTTATGGCGTCTCTAGATTTACAAAAATATAACATAAGAACCGATTGTCTTGATAATGAACATATAATTACGCTTTGTAGCGAGTTGTACGAAAACAATAGTTTGATGCAGAGGCACATATACGACCGAGTCATTGCATTTAAAAAGAAAATTAATGATTATGCGATCCGCCTGAAAAAGATGTACGCATTGAAGTAAAGAGCCAAGCGAGGGGAAGATATGGAGGGGAAAATGCAATACCCTAAAGTAAGCGCAATTATACCTACCTATAACCGGGCTCACTTCATTGCTGAGGCAATCCAGAGCGTGCTTGACCAGACGTTCACCGACTTTGAGGTTATCGTGGTTGACGACGGCTCTACCGATAATACAAAGCAGGTGGTAAGCAGTCTCAAGGATTCTCGTATCAATTATATATACCAGGAGAACCAGGGAGTATGCGTTGCTCGTAATGCCGGCATAAAGGCTTCCAACGGCGAGTATATTATTTTTATTGATTCTGATGATATGCTTATTGAAAATGCAATCGCTAACGAAGCTATGATTCTGGATAGTTATCCTGATGTCGCTTTATGTTATTGCCGACTTTATATAATAGATGAAAGTGAACATGTGATTGGTTTATATAAACCAAAGCACAGACAGCCCGGTGTGTATCAGGGAACAAAAGAGATTCGGAATCTACTCGTTCACGGTAATTATATCGGCACATCATTGTCCATGGTGCGGAGAAGCTCCATTATTGATGTAGGCCTATTTGACCCCGCCTTTAGTTCCGGTTCGGAAGACTTTGAACTGTGGGTGCGCCTGGCTAAGAAATATGACGTGGCTTATACAACTGAGTTTACCGGCAAAGTTCGGGTACACATGGATAGCATTATCGGGGGTCGCAGGCTTAATGAGTATGTGAGAGCCCAAAAGCGCATTTTCTCAGGTATCTTCAATGACCCTGAGATGGGCTATCTTTTCTCCAACCTGCGGCCTATGGCCTACTCTCGCCTGTATCTGCGTTTTGCTACCCTTGCCTACACAAGGAAAGATATGAAAACCGCCAGGAGGTATCTTTTCAGAGCATTGAAGATGTACCCGAAGGGTTTTTTCAAAGGTCTGTGGCTACCCTGGATACTGCAGTTTGTAAAGACATGGATTCCAATGCCAATACAACAGTCGATTCGCCGAGCCAGACACTATTTGCGTGGGAGGCTCGGTCATTATACGTGATAAATAAGAGGTATTCGTGGGACTTTTCCAAATGTTATTTTAATATCGGTTGTTTTTATAATATACGGCTTTTAATGGTTTATCTTTTCCAGGCTGGACTCGTTAAACTCGGCAAGATAGCGTAAAATGTCCTCACGCCGGAACCTGCGGTCACCACGTCGAGTGATGCGATAGGACTTGATAATACCCTGATCACTCCAGCGTCTGGCTGTATTGACATGGATGTGTAAAAGATGAGCTACATCCTTTACAGTCAACATTGGTTTTATATCATCAGAAGGTAACATATCCTACTCCTTATAGAATTAAATTAACTTTTCATACCTCAGTTTCAATATTACACAACCGATGGTGAAAATCTCCTAAAAAAAACCTATAATAATATAAATATTCCGTAAATACACGCCTCATTCGAGCAGGCACATTCATGCTTAATGATGTCTTTTTTAGATGCCAATATTCATACCGCTTTCTAACCCATTGCTTACTACTTATTAACGGTGATACTATATATTCAGGATGTAATTAACTAAACCAGCTAATTACCGGAGTATAAATATAGAGCTAGCAGGATATTTGACACGGAGAAGTAATCTGATAAAATGAAAGCATTATTACAGAGAAAAGAAAGTATGACCAAATTAGAGCATACCTTTAGAATTCAGATAGGAAGTATTTGCTCTGAAATAAGATGTAATGACGCTGAGATAAATCAAAAGCTTCAGACGCTATATCATGATTATCTAACCGACGCAGAACCCGACGTTACCGTAGAGTTAGAATTAACCTCGCGTATGAGCATCGACAAATTGAGTTCGGTTCTAACAAGAAGCAGATACATGCGTCATGGTAATAATTTCCGCAGCTCCGGTAAATTACTCAAAGGCCAGTATAATCTGGTGAGTCGCACAGTTAAAATATCCGGAGAGAAGGCATTGATTGACCCTGATAACAAAATCAATCTTCTCAACCAGTTAGTTTCCGTGGCGTATTATTCTGCCTGTAAGATGAAATATCAAACTAACCCGCCAGCCATGCTGGTGCATGCCTGCGGCATTCTGCGTAACGGACAGGCACTTCTTTTCGCGGGTCCCAGTCAGATCGGAAAGACAACCATTGCCCGGCTTTGTGGCGATAAACATGGTGAGGTATTTAATGATGAAATATTGCTGATGTCCCGTCCGGGTTCAAACGGAAACGGTGTAATTATTCAGAATACGCCGATACTGGGCGACTTACTACCCGGACGGAATGCTTCCGCACCGTTGAGATGCATTTTTATGCTCAAGCAGAATAACAGAACCGCCTGGCGTTATCTTGATAAAGCGGAGGCATATTTGCGTTTTTTACGCCAGATAATCGGGCCATCGTGTGTGGGTAATTATGATAAAAAGACAGCGTATTCCATAATGGCCGACTTCAGCTCTGAAGTGGTACAGGCTGTTCCCGTTTACGAGCTTGAATTTAACCAGGACTGCAATGCTCTCTGGCGAATTACCGACGAACTCGAGGGAATATCAGGACCGGAGTCTTTAAATTGAAAACCTTATATCCGATGCAGAAAGACGAGGTAATCTGGCGTCGGATTGGCGATACTATAGTAGTGATAAAAGAAGACGGGTTATCATCGCACACACTAAACAAGACCGCGTCTTTTATATGGGAATTATGTGATGGGAATCTGGAAATAAACGAAATAGCGGCAAAAGTACACGAACGTTTTGATGTTTCTCTTGAAGATTCCCTGACGGACGTGTATAGTACGATTGAAGAACTGATAATGGCCGGCATTGTTACAAAAACGAAGGGTAATAAAAACAAAACCCGGTACTAGTCAGTATTATATAATACTGCTCACGCAAGAGAGGTAAAGATGATGAAAGAACCCTACGTTAAACCCGAAGTAAAATCGGAGGTCCTGGAACCAGAAGCTCTGACCGGTGGCGGCAGTGGTGTGGGTAATGGCAATGGCAATGGCACTAATCCATGTCCGCCTGGCGTATGCCCGTAAAATCTGCTGTTTTCATTGGCTGAGAAAGCTTCAACTCACAACAAAACACAGGACAAAACAACCCACAAAAGAGGAGTGGGTACCAGACAGCCTACGCCGGCCAGGCAGTTGGAACCCACTCCTCTCAGTATTGCATTAATCTATGCTCCATAGTGAAAGTGCTCTTCATTGCCAATTCTGATACAATGGTATCCGGGAGGGTACTTTAATGTCCTATCAGATAAGGGCTAAAGACCTCAGGATAAAGCTCTTCATAAGTAATACCGTTAAAGACATGGAAAGTAAAGTTAACACCTGGCTATCGAACTGCGAAGAAGAGTTTGAAGTGGTTGATATTACTTTTGAGCGTTATTTCAACCCGGCGACGGAGAGGATGGTGAGTACGGCAGTAGTCATATTCCGAATAGTTTAACTACACTGCTGGTTTATATTACCCGGTTTCACTTTATACTTTCTGCCAGTTCCTGGCGGGTGGTCATTTCAGCGACGGTCTCTAAGAAGTCTTTCAGAGAATCGCTTTGCTCCCTCAATTGTCTCATTTCGATGCCAATGGGATTGATAGATGTAGGGCTATCAGCGTAGGCACCGTGAAAAGCAAAATAGGCCTGATTAAGCTTCCTGATATAGTACCCATTCTCAATCAAATACTGCCGTTTCTGCTCCATAAACCCCTCGGCCTGTACAATTTCACCGCGGGCGAGATATTCATCCACAGCACGTCGGATCTCTCTCATCTCTTTCCCAAAATCAAACGCCGATTCGTCACTCGGCTGTGGGGTATCTTCAGTCCCGCCTGATGAGTAGTATTTTTCGTAGATAATAGTCCCTATTTCTACACTTACCATTCCCGCTAGCGTCTCGTTCATGGTAACGATGTCGAAGTTCCGCTTGATGCCAGCTAAATCCAGAACATACAGGGATCCCAGCGGCTTAAAAGCGAGGTATTGATGCAACCATTCTTCGGTGATAGTATTGACAACGTAACGCAGGTCCGCCCTGTCAGTAACGTAGTAGGGATAGGTAGCCATACCACCCACCTCGACCACCAGTGCCGAAACTCCCAGTTCCGTGATTTGAGTTTCAATGTTTTCTACATCCAGCGGGTCAATATCCGGAAAAAGCGTTGTCTCTCGCATGCGTTCTATTCTGTCTCTGGGTGATATCACCAGCACACGCGGCGGCGTATCCAATATGAAGTTAACCGGCGGGAAATGACCATGATAATCCGTATATTCCTCCCAGGGATTTAAAACACCCTGGTCGGTCAAAGCCTCCCTTATCTGTTTTTCCAGAACTAGCTCAACTGTACCGACTATAGCCTGGTTCTGCTGCAGTATTTCATTTAGTTCATCTTCCAGTGCGGAAAGGTCACCCTGCCATACGCCCGAAGTAATGGCAGCAACCTCTGCTTCAAGTCTTCTTATCCTCTCCAGGTTGGAAAAATAGACTTCAACTATCGCCGTATCTTCGTCAGATACTTCCGTTTCATTGTTAAAGAAACTACTTATTTCCGTGCTAAGAGTAATAACTTCCCATTTGCCGATATCAAATATGTACGGTTTTACGATTTGATTAAACTGACGGTTGAAACTATCGGCGATAGCGTAGTGATATATAAGAAAAGATATCGATAGTGGGATTAAAATCAATAACGGGAATATTATGAACTTAATTTTACCCAACCTGATACCCCGACTGTTTTCCGAAATATTTTATATGGCTATCCGGTAAAAATGCCTAGAATATGCCTGTTTATCTACCGGGCTGCTATGCCTGCATTATTTCCTTTACTCTGGCTAGAATACGAGAGAGTATGACGCCTGCCATATCATTAATAACAACATCGGCGTGCTGGTCATGAGGAGTAGGAGTAAGATTGAGTATTACGAGTTTGGCTCCGGCGCGTTTGGCAATCAGCGGCATCTGTGCGGCGGGATAGACCACCATTGACGAACCGGCAGCGAGGAGCATATCACAGCTTGCCGACCGCAGTTCAGATTCCCGGGTCTCTCTCTCGGGCATCGACTGGCCGTAAGCCACGGTTGCCGGCTTAAGAATCCCATTGCATTTATCACACCGGGGTACCTTATCACCGGCCAGCATCTTCTCGTGAGCGCGTTCCCGGGGATATCTCTGTCCGCAATCGAGGCAATCTACCCAGTGCATGGTACCGTGCAGTTCCAGAACCTTCTCATCGGGCGTGCCGGATTTCTGCTGTAAGCCATCGGTATTCTGGGTAATCACGCAATCCAGCTTGCCCATTTTATGTAATTCGGTGACGGCATAGTGTCCGCTATTCGGTTCGGCTTCCCTGACTGTTTCCCAGAATAATTTATGCACCTGCCAGTATTTCTCTCTTATTTCTTCGCTGCGCAGGAAATTCTGTAAATTCAATTCGCTGGGGTCAAACATCTGCCAGACTCCCTGAGGACCGCGAAAGTCAGGCACATCAGACTCCGTACTGAAGCCGGCACCGGTAAAGACCACGATTTTATTCGAACTTACAATCATATCTGCAACAGTATCAGTTTGCTCCATTATTAACCTCCATATTTTCGATGGAAAAGACAGCCCTAATCCGGCTAGCTTACCCGCAGTACCGCCTTAGCCAGGTCCCAGGAGTATTCATAGAGATGCAGTCCCTTGCTCATAGCCACCAGCTCACCGTCTTCGACGCCGATTTCACTGGCCATATACTCTTTTAACAGCTGTATTGACGCCAGGTTTGACGGGAAGCCGGCCCACAGGTCCCACGACCGGAAATACACGTAGAAATCGAGCTTGTCTTCTCTAATTCTGGTATCTATCATCCGCAGGCAGGGAGGGGCATTCAGGTAGATAGATTTGTCATCACCCACCGCCATGAATGCGTGGTTGGTATAATGACCGTCCTCTTTATACATCCTGATAACCTCGGCTATCTGTTTTTCCAGGTACTGACCGTAGGTATACTGCTCACCTTCTTTTCGATGGGCTGCCATCAGGTACGGCAGATAGCTTTCTATGTATTCCATAGTGCTCGGGGGCGGCACACCCTGGGGCACATCGGGTATCAGCGGTCTCGTTGCCGGATAATTCACGTGGACGACAGCCAGGTCAAGTTGCTTGCGTGTTTGCCCCTCGTAGCTGCCGCGTTCTATTTCATATTCATAGCCCTCTTTCATGATTTTACCAAGGCAGAGAAACCACGCTTCGGAAAGGTCTCTGGCTTCTACTACAGTAATGTTCATGTCATTCTCTCCTCTGCGAAGTACCAGGCTTTACTTCTTGCCTTTTACTAACTCGAAGAACCTGTCCTGGTATTCCTGAAATGCACCCCAGTGGTTAAGCTCTTCTTCCAGCTCATGGGCTGAGCATTCACCTTTAGCCACCTGGTCAAAAAGCTCTTCAATTCTCTGCCTGGCTTCGATAGGAACACCGCCGTGACTCATACCGAGGAGCCCCCGTGAGCCAAGCTGGGCGATATTGCTCTGAAGCGAACGACTGGTAATCTCATAAATGAACTTTAATAAAGAAACGTCCCAGAGGTCGTCCTGCCCTTTGATAATAGAAGTCATCGGGTCGCCTTTCTCGTCGATTTCCTTATTCAACTTATCTATTACCAGCTGCCAGCTGTCCGAAACTATGTTGAGTTCTTTGGGCTCGTTCTTGTAGGTGTAGAAAAGCCCGGGGGTATCCGGTCCGTGCATTCTCAGCAGCATCTCGAAGTACTTCCTGGCATCGTAGCTGAAGCCCTCCAAATGCGTAAGGTAATACGGCGTAACAATCTTGGGCCTTTCGGCGATAACTCTGCCTTCCCTGATGACCGTTTCATTAGCGTTGTCTACCAGTTCCGTATATACGGGCTCGGTTACCAGGTAGTAATATATATTAGTAATACCGAAAGTGGAAAGGTGCTGCCGGGGATGTCTCAATATCTCCGTATGACGGGCAGCCTGTTCAACTCTTTCGTCGTAATTATCCATCATTATCACTAATTAATGGCAGATAGCTCCTGCTTGTATTCATCCAGCAAGGTTATATACTGACCTTCCAGCCTCGATTGCAGCCTCTGCCATTCCTCGAGGAATTGCGGCTGTTTTTCTACATCTATCTTCATCCTGGCATTCACGCCCGTCTGCTGTTTTAACGCCTGTTGAATCTTCTCCTCGAATTCCTTTTTAAGCGATTCATAGGCCTGCTTCTTTTGCTGCTCTCCCTGCTGGGTATAGTGGTCAAGGATTTGCCGGATTTTACTGAACACATTCTCTACGGCAACCTTATCATTCTTTATCGTCTTTAATCCGTCCATGGCTTTCTTGGTGGCTATTCGGGAGGCTTCGTTGCGGGGCAGACCGATATTTCTCAGGAGGATATCATTAATACCTTTAACAACGACTACTTTCGCTTTGTCATCGAACCTGGCAATCTCGGTGGTAAGATTGCAGTTTTCTTTAAGATAGCGAGCGGCCAGCTTCTCTCCCTCCGGGGCATATTTCCATTTTATACGTTCTTCTTCGGTAATCTCGCCTATCTTTTCTATCTTTTCCCGGGCTATTTCGGCGGCACTTTTAATCTCACCCATTTCAGTCCTCCGAAGACATATTATTGGCGATAATCTTAGCTTCACTAAACATTATACTACAAGTAGGATATGACCAAAAGGCATGTAATATTTTAAAGGGGAACAATTCGAGGGTGGATACTGGTGATTTAGCTGTGAATTGTTTTATAGTTATGTTAAGTATTTGGTGGAGAGTTCTTGTTATAGAGCCTGGTAGATTTTTTGATACTTCACCCCCTGTGTCTCCTATACTAGCGGAGCTTACAAGCGCATTATACATATTTAATTAATATCTTTATGGCTAAGCGTGAATATCTCACGTATTTATGCTTTGTTTATAACAACCGTAGAATAATTTACCAGTTTGTTGGTCGAATACCATTAAACTTAATAAGCCAGTAGTATATTACCGACCAAGATGCCGGGAAGAAGACATTGGTGCTGCGTGTGGCGGTGCATCAATTGGAGGAAGAGAAATGAAAAATCTCTTGAAAATCCGGGATAAAATTATAGGAACTAAGAAGGCCCGGCCTGCGCATATGGAAAACCCCGACAACTCAATAAATAACCGCGGTAATCTAGAAGAAACTCGTGAAATGTATACAACCAGGCGCCGGCAAGCCGAGGCGGCACTGAAGGAATCAGAGGAAAAATTAGCCAAAGCCTTCCTTTGCTGCCCTGATTCCATTGCCATCACCACGCTTAAAGAGGGTAGATTCATTGAAATTAATGATGGTTACACCCGCATTACCGGTCACACCCGCGAAGAAACTATAGGTCATACTGCGATTGAACTCGGCAGCTGGGAAAGTGCCGAAGAGCGCCAGAGAATAGTAAAAATGATGAAGGAAAAGGGCCGGGTTAATAATGAGGAAGTCCACCTGCGTATGAAAACAGGTGAGATAATTGTAGCTCTATTCTCGGCTGATCCAATCGAAATCGATGGTAAACCATGTATGGTATCCATAGCAAGGAACATCACAGAAACCAAGCGGGCATTGGAAATAAGCAGGGAAAGCGAAGAGTTCAGCACCAGCCTTCTGGAAAACGCTCCCTACCCGATAACTGTTATTAATCCGGATACTTCTATAAAATACGTTAATCCAGCTTTTGAAAAGCTGACCGGTTTTCATCTGGCAGAGATAGTCGGTACTAAAGCGCCCTTTCCATGGTGGCCGGAAGATAGAAAGGCGGAAAGACTCCCCGGCCTGAAGGATTTCATGGAAGGTGGCAATAAAATAGCACAACAGACTATCCAGAATAAGAACGGTGAGTTGCTGAGAATCGAAATCAATATGGTACGAATCATGCATAACGGGGAGTTCAAGTATTATCTGGCGCACTGGAACGATATCACCGAACGCGAAAAGGTACAGGAGATTGTGGCAAACGAAGCTACCTGGCGGCGTATCATGATTGAGCAATCAAGAGACGGGATTGTTATCCTGGACCAGAACGGTAAGGTATACGAGGCCAACCGGCAATTCGGGGAGATTCTCGGATACTCCTCCGAGGAAGTCCTTCAGCTCCACGTATGGGACTGGGATGATCAGCATACACAGGAACAAATAGAGGAAATGATACATAGTGTTGACGAAGACGGCGACCACTTTGAAACAGGTTGGAAACGCAAGGATGGTACGAATGTTGATGTTGAAATAAGTACCAATGGAACAATGGTCGGGGGACAGAAACTTGTCTTTTGTGTGTGCCGGGACACAACCGAGCGTAAACGGGCAGGAGAGGCATTGAAAGAGGCAGAAAACAAGTATCGAGACCTGCTGGATAATACCAATGAACTGATACAGTCGGTTACACCGGACGGTCACTTCAGGTATGTGAATCATGGCTGGAAGCAGGCATTAGGCTATAGTGATGAAGAGATTGCAGACCTGAGCATATATGACATTGTACACCCTGATTATCTGGAAAATTAC
>Ga0315537_1000035_pt1 | contig 77598 bp, 72 predicted proteins | sample SalMarSW160270MG_FD_203091 | JGI IMG/M metagenome (GOLD analysis project Ga0315537, IMG submission 203091) | Salt marsh sediment microbial communities from the Plum Island Ecosystem LTER, Massachusetts, United States - Salt Marsh Sediment SW1602-70 ... | reverse complement strand
ATTTTGTGCGGTCTGTAGGGGACAAGGTAACCTCTGAAGTTATAAGAAGGTACATAAAGTATCATCAGGAAGAGCAGTTGCATTTTGATCTTTAATGCCCCGCAGCTCTGCTGCGGGGTAGTTTACTTGTCTTGTTGGGGCTAAAAAACTGCTTGTCTCGCGTGTAAATTGCAAAACGGGCTCATGTGTCTGAACATATGTTTTTCTTGACAAACCGATCATTTTCTCGGAATATACTAAGATACCTGAGGAGAAGACGATGGTCGGGGATAAGGACAGGATCTTCGAACTTGCGCAAAAAATCACGCAAAAAAAAGGCCTCAAAAAATCCATTAAAGAATATCAACAGTTCTTGGAAAAGAACCCCAGTGACATTAAAACGAGAATCAAACTCGGCGATCTCTTTTTGCGGCGAGGAAATCTCGATAAGGCAGTAAAAGAGTACTTCAAAGTTGGAGAGCGCTATATCAGCGAAGATTTAGACCTCAAGGCCATCGCTATGTTTAAAAGAATACTCGTGTTGAGCCCCATGATGATCGAATCGTATTACAAACTTGCGGATCTTTACCATAAGCGAGGGCTCTTCGGTGAGGCCAGGCTTCAGTATCAAAAGGTCTTAGAAATCGACCCCAAGGATAAGAAGGCGCAGGATGGCTTACGGATGATTGAAACCAAGGTAGCCAAGACCAGCACCTCCGAGCAAAAGATCGTCGAAGATACCATCAGGGAAAAAGATCCGGTTTGGAATGCCATCTTACAAGAGCTACAACGACAGCTATCTGCCCAATTGAGGGAAGATGATTACCAGACGCACTACCATTTAGGGGTCGCCTTTAGAGAAATGGATCTCTTACAAAAAGCCATAGAAGAATTTAAGATCGCCCTTGCGGATCCCAATTTGGAGTTTTCGGGTTATCTCATGCTCGGGATGTGCTATCGTGAAATGGGGAATTATAATGAGGCATTAGAATATTTAAAAAAAGCGCTTAGGATAAAACCTCTCACCACTCAGCAGTACGAAGATATCTATTATCAATTAGGTCTGACGTATGAAGCAGGAGGGCAGGCGAAAGATGCTCTTGAGGCTTTCAATAAAGTGACAGAACTGAAGGGGGGCAAGGCCTCTGCTGATTTTCAATCGAAGGTGCAAAAACTAAAAGAACAAGTACAGGGGTTATGATCGCCCTACACCCTTCATATTGTATCATATAACGTCTTGCTATGAAAAATCCAGACAAGAAAAATTGGATCATACTGGAGATTGTGAGGGATTACCTCTGTTCCTACATACACTTTCAATCAATGTATGCTCAATATAAGGCACAAACCTTGAGCTTTGATGACGTGGAGAAGTTTGTCACTGACAAAGACCCTACCCTACCCCTGTTTAATCTCAAAGAATCATGCCATATGCTCTTCCGATATCAGGGAGAAGAAGAATGTAGCGATGAAGAGAAATTATTGGACCTCGCTGTTGGTTCTATCTTCCACGAGGCGATGAAAATCCGTGAGAATCTCTACATCCTCGAGGTATACAAACCCCGCTACCTGCAGATTCAGAACAGTCAAGATTCATCCGATCACAAAAGCAACCTGCTGCAAGAGTTTACAAAGATCGGCATGAGGACCGAGAAACGTTTGGCTGAAAGCATACTTGAGACGAAGCGACTCCTGAACGATACCCTTAAACAGCTTGCCCATCTGCTACCCCGTTATAGGGATAACCCAGTGCTCATGAGATTTCTGTTACGCAACAAGGAACTCCTGCAGCAGGCCTTCGGCAAGAGAAAGGGATTAAAGGTAATCACCGATATGTACCCCGGGGGCTTAGGTGAGGCCTATGATGTAGAGGGGCGGGGTTATTTGGCTAGTGAGCACTACGATCTTGCTGCCGAATTTTTTAATCGCGCCCTAAAATATAGGATCCACGATCAAACGTTGAAAGGCCTTTACCTCTATGCCCGCGGCATGGATGGCTATTACAACAATAGATACCCCTTGACGCTACGATCCTTTCACAAGCTCCTTTCCTTCGCTGCTGTTTTGAAAGATGTCAATGGTTACCTTGCAAAGGTAGAAGAGGTGTGCAGAAAGATCGGACGTGAATACCTGGAAGACAAAAAGAGAAAACAGGGACATGGCGCCTTACAACTCGCCGATAAGATAAGAAGCTTATCATCTACGAGATAAATCATTTAGTTACAATTAGTTATGATTAATACTTCATAAGAATTGTGAAGTATATTTATCCTTAAAGTCTAGCCCTCCACCGGTTTTGCATATTTTCCACTTCTCAGATATTATTCGAACAGAGGGAATGTTACGCACCACGCTGACATCCTAGAGATGTCTCAGCGTTTGCTTCAATTGGTAATCATCTACGAGAGAGGGGTCTTCGCGCAGGATTGCGATCTCTCGGTCCAAGGCGCTTAGAAGCGTGGCCTTATTCTGTGGCATCTGACCATTTAATGGCATATAATTAGAGATGTGATCACTCAAGAACTCTGAGGTTACTTCGAGATTTTCGATGATTCTTCGCTCCTCCTGTAATATTACATCAGGGGGAGGGAGGATAAAATTGCCTTTTTGTCTCATCGCAAAGAGAGATGAACCTGTTTGGGGGATCAGATTTCTCACCCTGATAAAGTGCGGATCAATCCTATTCAGAACCGCTGCGGTGCCATCGGCGTGTTCTTTCCACCGCTGCATGCCGCCGACACCGAGCAGGATATAGAGAGAAAGCTCAAACCCCGCCTCCTTAGCCTTACATCCGGCCTCTATCATCTCCTCGGGCGTCGCACCCTTCTTGATAAACTGCAGGGTCTCTGCATCGCCTGTCTCCAAACCAACATGTAATCGGGTCAAACCGGCTTCACGTAATTGTTTGAGCTCATCCAGATTCTTCTTCGCAATAGTCTTGGCGCGAGCATAGCTGGTGACGCGCTCCAAGTGGGAAAACGACACATAGAGGGAGTGCAGTACCCCACAGAGGAGTTCAGTTCTGACCATAAGGCTGTTGGAATCCCCGATAAAGGCAGTGCGGGTTGATTCCCCATAGAGCTCGGCAGCAGCCTCGATATCCTCCCTGATCTCTTCAAGAGGACGTCGTTCAAAGGGGATATCCTTATACATAGAACAGAAGAGACACTTATTCCACGGGCAGCCCCTGGTGACACGCAGCAAAAGGCTGTAGGCCTCACTCGGAGGCCTGTATGGGGGAAAATCATACCCCCTCTTTTTCAACCGCAATCTCCCGACAGCCATATTCTCTTGTACCGATTAATTATAGTACCCACCTCCGCTTTGTGCAAGGATATCATCGAGGTCGAAAAAAAGGGAGCGGGTCATTATGAGCACGCTTACAGCTCCTCCCCTGTTTTTTTTCAGTCACCTACCCTTTTGTCTGAACTAACTATCATTATAACTTAACAGCTTTTATGAAAGTGTTCCTGGTTCCTTTTTTCTGGGCTTAAAACGATGTTTAATAATAGCACCCTCGTCTGCAGATGATGCCAATCTTGAGTAGAGGCTCAAATATCCTTGTCTAACCTTGGGCTCAGGCTCTTGCCAGTCCTTTAAGCGCTTCTCTATTTCATCATCTGAAACATGTAAGTCAATGGTACTATTGATTATATCGATGCTAATTTTGTCGCCATTCTCAACGATCGCAAGCGGGCCCCCTTCAGCAGCCTCCGGGGAAATATGTCCGACAAAGCATCCGTTATTCGTGCCTGAGAAACGCCCATCAGTAACTACCGCAGTGGATGTATTTAAACCCATGCCATTGAGATATTTCAACGCCCTGTACATTTCAACCATTCCCGGCCCACCCTTCGGTCCTTCATATCTGATGACGACAACATTCCCTTTTTTGATCTTCCCATCTAAAATAGCTTTGTTCGCCTCCTCTTCAGAATCAAAGACTACCGTAGTACCGGTGAACTGTCTTACACTCGGATCTATTGCTGCGGGCTTGCTGATCCCTGTCTTGGGGGCTAGGTTCCCTCTTATCACAGCCAATCCGCCTGAAGTTGCAAATGGTTGATCCATGGTCGTGATAACTTCATTCCGTTCCGGAAATCTATAGTGAAAGGTATCAATGTTCTTCTTCATCGGTTGTCCGGTACAGGTCATCGCGTCCATATGCAGTAAGGATCGAAGCCGATCCATGACACGAGGGATTCCGCCGGCCCGCCACAGATCCTCCATATCCCACTTCGCAGCCGGATAGACTTTTGCAATAGTCGGCGTATTTTTACTGAACTCATCAAAGGTATCCATGATGTTGATGTCTGCTTCGGCTTCATAGGCTAAGGCGCACAAATGAAGGACGGCATTGGTCGATCCCCCAATCGTCAAGCAGACTTTTACTGCGTTTTCTAAAGATTTTTTATTGATGATATCCCTGGCGGTGAAACCTTTCTTGACCAGATTGCATATGGCTTCTCCTGATTGTTCAGCCAATCTCAACCTGTCCGCATAGACAGCGGGTATTGCCGCACCGTCAGTCAGGGTCATACCCATGGCCTCAGCCAGGCAGCACATCGTGTTGGCTGTCCCCATAAAAGAACAAGAACCACAGGTCGGGCACGATAGATCTTCAATAGTCTGATATTCTTCCAAAGAAATTTTCTCGGTTTTATACATCCCCAATGCCTCTGAAACAGATGTTGCGTCAGATTTGCGCCCGGCAAATTCCACCCCGCCGAGCATCGGACCACCGGGTACGAGGATGGCCGGCATATCAAGCCTGGCTGCGGCCATTAACATGCCCGGCACGATTTTGTCACAAGAAGCCAATAACACAATGCCATCAAGTGGATTCGCCGCGGCCATTATCTCTACAGAATCGCATATCACTTCTCGTGAAGGTAAGACGTAATTGAAATTCTCTTTTGCAAGGGCGTCACATAATCCGATGACACCAAACTCGTACACCGTACCTCCGGCACGGTGAATCCCTTTTTTGACCTGTTCACTGATTTGATTAAAGTGGACATGTCCCGGTATCAGTGTGTTCCATGAGTTCGCAATACCTATCGCAGGTCTTTGTGTCGTCAAATCATCGTCAGAGTAGCCCATGCCTTTAAAGACATTTCTGATATCCGCATTTTCCAGGCCGATCAGTGACTTGGAACTCCTTAATGTTTTTTTATCTTTCATCTTACTTTCCTTTCTTACTATTTCCATCAATCCTGTTCAAGGTCTCCCCGGGAAAAATCTCAATACAATCGAATCAAATAAGCTTTTTAACGATACGGACAATATCCTCCTCGGAAGGTTCTCGAGGATTAAATTGACACTGGACACTGTTAAAAGTTTCCTGAACGATGATCTCCATATGCTTATCCACATAGCCGAAATCCCTTAGCCTCGCTGATATACGGATTTCCTCAAGCATGCTGTCAAGCATCTGATATGGTGCGCTATTTAACGCATCATCCTTCCCCTTCCCGTCTATTATTCCCATAGCCCTGAAGATATCGATCACCTTTTCTTCGGCAACCTCCGCATTGTAGGCCAGAACATGGGGAAGGACCATACCGCATGCCTGGCCGTGGGGCATATGATAAAGGGCACAGATAGGCATTACCATGGCATGACATAGCCCCATATGTGCATTCATTCCGGCGACCATAGCCATTGTTGCCCCAACCTGTACGGTTTCACGGGCATCGATATTTTCCCCGTTGTGATAGGCGGTCTTCAGTCCGCTACTTATCAACTCAATGGCCTTTATAGAAAATAACCTGGTAACGATATTCGCATCTTTTGATACATAGGATTCTATCCCATGGGTCAGGGCATCAACCCCACTATTAGCAGTTATTTCAGGCGGCATGAGTATGGTCAACTCCGGATCAGTTATCGCGACCTTCGGACAGATGAAGTTAGTGAGAATGAGGAATTTGGACTGTATGGCTTCGTCTATAAGAACGGATCCATCCGATATTTCACTACCGGTCCCGGCAGTGGTAGGCACGGCTATAAGTTTTCGTTCTAATGGCGCAGGCACCTTATTGAAGCCGGAATAGTCTCTGATATGGCCGCCGAATTGGGCGACGATAGCAAGGGCTTTTGCCACATCGATCACACTGCCGCCTCCCACAGCAAGAATTGAGTCAAATTTCTTCAAATCAAGATTATCGATAAGATTTTCAATAAGAGTCACGGTCGGTTCAATGGTAACTTTATCGCATACGGTATAGTCTATATTGAATGCTTTGAGAGATTCGATAACCGGTCTCACCACTTCTAATTTCAACAACATTTTATCGGTAATAAGAAGTGTTTTTTTACAACCGAGGTCTTGTAATATCCCCCCCGATTCGGCTGCAAGTCCCCGTCCATGACGCCAACTTGTGGGGAAATCAAATTTTATGGCAAGATCATTTTGGATCATCTTTTTCTCCCATTACCTCATTATGCTACCGATATTCTGCTAATCCCAGGCAATAACCCAGCGGCCTTGAATTTGTCTTTTATGTAATTTGTCGGCAACATCATTAATATCTTCGAGCTTGACCTTATTAGTGACGAGCTTATCCAGTTTCAGATCGTGCGTCATGGCCATTTGTGTAAGATAGGGGATGTCGATGTGCGTGGATATCATGCCATAAATTTGTCCTAAAATGGATTTTTGATGAAAAGGCAGGGTTTGTAACAGAAGATTTGTTGTTTGATCTTTTGGCGTAATGCCAGAAACAACGACTGTGCCACTCATCCCGGTAGACCAGAAGGCCTGAATGATCGCCCCCGGATCTCCAATGGCTTCAAAAGCAAAGTCTGCTCCTGTGCCGGTAATCTTCTGAATTTTAGGCACCGGATCGTCCTTGCTGTTGCAGATGAAATGGGTTGCACCGAATTCTTTAGCCAGATCCTCTTTACTTGCTTCAATATCGACTGCAATCACAGGATAGGCGTGTCGTAACACACAGGCCCGTAAGATGTTTAAGCCAACACCACCCATACCAAAAACAGCGACTTTATCGCCTGGCTGCACTTTGGCACAATTGGTTACTGCACCCCATCCTGTCGGAACGCAACAGCCCATGAGACAGGCATATTCCAAGGGAAATTCTTTTGTTATGGGAACCAGGCCATTTTCCGGTGCTACGGTGTAATTAGAAAATCCAGATACGAAATTACCATGGCGCACCATGTTGCCGTCCTTATCGGTTATTCTTGATGTGCCGTCCAACAGCATTCCTTCCAGAAAGTAGTCGAATGTACCACTGCAAAGATATCCTTTGCCTCTACGGCATTGATGACATTCGCCGCACGGTACCATCCACGTCGCTACGACGTGATCGCCCTTTTTCAACTTTGTACAACCTGGCCCAACCTCTTCGACGATACCTGCCGCTTCATGACCGGCAACAAATGGCAGGGCCATATCCACATCTCCGAGCAAATTATGTAGATCTGAATGACAATAGGCCGTATAGACATATCTGACAAGCGCTTCCTTTTCTTTTGGTGGTGCCAATTCCAACTCTTCAATACTATACGGTTGCTTAGTTTCCCTTATTACCGCACCTCTAATTTTCATAAGAATATCCTCCTTTGCTGGTTAGATTGTCCAAGAAATGGATATATAAAATCCATACTGCTCTATGAACATAATTTTACCTTATCATATGGAGTTTAACAATAGTTGGGAACAGCCAAAAAACAATATCTGGATGGGATGGAGTTCAATAGCCTACAAGGGATATGGCAGGCTGATTTTTCCAGAGGGGTCGGGTCAAGGCAAATTTCAATATAGGTAAAAAATACCTCATATTTTGGCACAAACTACGATTTTTTAGATAATATTGTAAAATATCACTAGGATAGCTTGGTCCAACCCAAATGTAACAGTTATGACTAATTCTCGACAATGATGTATAAAAAGTTTCTATTGTAATTATCATAAAATGGTGCATTATAGTTACTAAATTTTAAAAGAGAAGGGGGTGGGATATGGCTCGGTGAATATCGGGATTGTAGGTGCAAGTGTTCTGTTCTTGGAACTATAGAACAAGGAGGGATAAACAATGAAAAGAACGTTGTTAGTCATTTTAGCAGTTGTTTTTCTCAGCAGTTTGATGTTCAGTTGTAAGCCTAAGCCTGCAGATGAGCAAGCGATCCTTCTGGGTGCCATCAATTCCATGACTGGTGTAGAGGCGATGGTGGGTACTGAGCACCGGTGGGCATATCAGCAGGCGGTTGACGACATCAACGCCAAAGGCGGGGTATATGTCAAAGAGCTCGATAAGAAGTTACCTTTTAAACTCATTGTAGCGGATGATAAGAGTTCGGTTGATGGTGCGGCGGCAGCTGCGGAAAAACTCATCAAGCTGGAAAAGGTGGACTTTGTCCTGGGCACTGTCTCCACTCCAATGAACACTTCCGGTGCCGCTGTCGCTGAGAAGTATAAGAAGCTCTATGTTACCACCACGTTCTTTCCAGAGATGTTTGCGGATCAACATTTCCAATGGGTTGCTGACTCATTCTTTTCTATCATGAATCTGGCGGGCAGCGCAGCGGGGTGTCTTGATGCCATTCCTGAAGACCAGAGGCCGAAGAACTTCTGTGTCCTGGTAGGAGACAACCCGGATGGGCATGGTTTTGGAGGCGGGGCGAAAGCAATCTTAGAGAAATATGGGTACAATCTGGCCCTGTATGAGCCATTTATTGAGGGGTCCAAGGACTTCTCCTCGTCCATTCTCAGAATGAAGGCGGCTAAGGTTGACGCGCTCATCACTTTGATTAATTCCACCGACGGCATGACGCTCATACGTCAGTTAAAGGAAAATAATGTCAATCTGAAGTATATCTGGGGCGCGAAGGGGTTTTGGCCCATCGAATTCGGTGAAGCCCTTGGCAAAGATGCTGATTATATTGTCAGCGACGGGCATTGGGCCGAGGCTTTGGGGGCTCCCGGTTCAAAGGAGCTTGGCAAAAAGTATAGAGCCGAATTTGGCAAAACGAAGTACTCGGTCACCATCGGGAACTTCTACTCCCTTGTCCAGCATCTCGCCCAGGCCATTGAGGCGGCTGGATCGATTGACTCAACCAAAGTCAGGGATGTCTATTACAGCGGTACGTTCGTGGCTAAAGATACTACCGAGGGCGACCTTGCCTTTAACACCAGTGGACTGGCCGAATTCCCGGCGGTGGCCCTGCAGTGGATGGGAGGGAAACGCATGCCGGTATGGCCTATATCTCCGAAGGTGTGGACCCTCGAGTTGATCCCGCCCTGGGATCAGCGATAAGCGTAGCTATTTAAAGTAACGTCTGCTCCATAAACTTAAAGTTTACCCCCGGTCATCCCCGGAAACCTGGAGAGCCGGGGGTAAATTTTTACTTGAATGAAATAAGAGTATCGCTGATATTACCTAGCGGGGGGGCAATATCTTGTCCTTAAGTCCCATGATGCCTGTGGGCAGGAACTTCATAACAAGGATGATAATGATACCCGACAGCATAGGATGTATCTGCCCCACATAGACATCCCCGTAGGAAAAAAGCAACCCCACTATAAAAGCGCCTATGATGGGACCGAAAATCGTCCCGTTGCCCCCCAGTACGCATATAAGAATAGGGAGGAACATCCAGTTAAGGTTCATCACGGCCGGAGGGCTGATGATAAACAGGTAATAAGCAAACAGGCTGCCGCAAACCCCCATTATAAAAGACCCGATGGCAAAGGCCAGGACCTTGTACTTCAGGATATGAACTCCATGTGAGGCAGCTGACATCTCGTCTTCCCGGATGGCCTTCAGGGCCAGGCCAATCCTGGACCGTGTCAGGAAATATACCACGGCCGTCGCTAAGATGGCCAGAAGAAGGGCGGTCCAGTAATAGATATGCATTGATGTAAAGTTGTCGGCCGGGATGCGTAAACCCATGGCTCCCTCTGTAAATTTCCCCCCTCTTAAAATCACTATTCTGAGAACTTCAGCGGCGGCCAGGGTGCCGAAAGAAAAATAATCCCCCCTGAGCCGAGCTACCAGTAGGATACCTATAAAGATAGCGAAGATTGCCGGAACGAGCCCACTCAGGGCCATAACCAATGGGTCAAAGTAATACCCTGTTTTGGTGATGTCGTGGAGCCAGATAATGGCAGTAGTATAAGCCCCGAGGGCAAAGAAGGCGTGTGTACCCAGGCTGATCTGCCCGGTATATCCCGCAATCAGGTTCCACCCCTGAGAGAGAATGATGTAGAGGAAGCACAGGAACAGGTAATAGGCGAAGAAAGAATCGACATCACTATAGAATGGTAACGCGCCTAAAGCTATGATGGCAAGAGCAAAAAAACTTATAGATATATTTCTCTTACCTGTTTTTAAATATGTATATATGCTATCTTTCATGCTCATTTTCTCTGTGAGGTCCTACGCTTTCTCGCTTGTTGCCCCCCCGAAGAGGCCCTGAGGTCTGAAGTTCAATGCCAGCAAGAATACTGCAAAGACTATGGCTTGGGACCATGCGGCGCCTACAAAATAGGTACCCAGCAGCTCGATGAGTCCCAGGATAATACCGCCCAGAAATGCCGCACCCACCCGGCCGATACCACCCAGGGTTAAAGCTACCAGCGCTTTAATGGCAAAATCAATACCATACACAGGGTCAAAGGAATAGGTTGTCGCCAGGGTGGTTCCGGCTATAGCCGCGAGTCCGATCCCGATTGCGAAGGTAACGGCATTGACCCGGTCGGGGTTGATTCCCATCAGTGTGCTGGCTTCCACGTCCTCTGAAACGGCCCTTACGGCAGTTCCTATAAGGGTCTTCTTTAAAAAGGTGGCAACAGCTATGGTCGCCAGAATAGCCAGCACTAATCCAATCACCCGGACAAGGGTAAAATGCATTCCAAAGAGTCTGAACGTATAGAATCCGTATGAGCTCACCACTGCCCTGGGATTAGGGGTCCAGACTACAGTCATGAAGTTTTCCAGAAAAAACATCAGCCCTACGGCTATCAAAAGGGAACCGATTCTGTCCTTAAAAGCGGCTGCTTCCCTGAAAAGGCCATAATAAAATGCCGTGCCGAGCAACAAAGCAGCCAGTATAATAGGAATGAGAGACAAATACGGATCAATACCGAGGAGAGAGAATAACCAGAAGCAAAAATAAGCGAACAGGACAATGACCGCTCCCTGCGCGATAAAAACAATCCGCATGGTTCCGAAGATCAGGCTGAGTCCGATAGCGGCTATGCCGTACATGCTTCCAAAAAGGATGCCATTGACCACAACCTGAGCAATAAGTCCAATATCACCCATTATCGTTTCCTCGCACGCTCCCCGATATAGGCCTTCCGGATTTCCTCGTCCACCAGAAGCTCATCGCCTCTGCCGCTCATAACAATCTTACCGATCTTCAGTACAAAAGCCTGGTGGGCAATCTTCAGGGCCTGATGAATGTTCTGCTCCACAAGAAGGATAGTCACCTTCAGTGTGTTCAGGGTATGTATCAGTTCAAATATCGACCTCACTAAAAGGGGACTCAATCCGAGAGAAGGCTCATCAAGCATAATAAGCTTTGGGCGGGCCATTACGGCCCGGCCGATGGCGAGCATCTGCTGTTCACCGCCGCTCAATGTGCCGGCTTTCTGATCTTTTCGATCTTTGAGCACGGGGAAAAGATTATAAACGCGCTCCAGAGATTCAAGGAAAAAGGGACGGGCTGCGGGAGTATAGGCGCCGAGTTTCAGGTTCTCCAGGATCGTGAGATCAGCAAATAGACGTCGCCCTTCTGGTACATGGATGATGCCCCGGTCAACAATATCCTGAGGTTTCATTGTGTGCAGCGGTTTATCGGTAAAGACTATCTCCCCCTTGCGGGGATGGAGCAGCCCGGAAATCGTCTTTAATAGTGTCGTCTTGCCGGCGCCGTTGGCTCCCACCAGCGCTACAATGGTGCCTTCATCCACGTGTAGTGATACTTCGCGAAGGACCTGAACATCGCCGTACCAGACGTCTAAGTTTTTTACTTCAAGCAACGGGTTCGCCAAGGTATGCCTCGATTACTTTAGGATCATTTGCTACCTCGTCCGGCTCCCCATCGGCAATCTTCAGACCGTAATCCAGTACCACCACGCGATCACAAAAATCAAGAATAGCATCCACCTTGTGTTCGATCCACAAGATAGAGATCTTTCTTTCATCTCGCGCCCTCTTGATCACCTGAAGTAATGTTTGGATCTCAAAAGGGGTAAGACCGGCCATCGGCTCATCCAGCAGTGTAACCGCCGGCATTGAAGCTAAGGCCATGGCCACCTCCAGTAAACGCCGGTCTGAGAGGGTTATATGCGCCGTCAATATGTCTTTTTTTTCAGACAGCTCAACAAGATCCAAGGCCTCTAATGCCCTTTCCCCGGCCCCTTTGCCCTGATGCTTCCGACCATATACAGAACCCACCATTACATTTTCTAGTACTGTCATCTTGAGGAAGGCCTTAACAAGTTGGAAGGTCCTCGAGATTCCCATGTGGCATACCTTGTGGGGAGCGAAACCGGTAATTTTACGACCCAAAAGGTAAACATCACCTCGATCTGGTTTATAGATCGAGGTGATGACATTGAACAAGGTAGTTTTCCCCGCACCATTAGGACCGATAAGCCCTACGATTTCGTCCTGCCCCAGACTCAGGTCTACGTTTACCAAAACCTGCAGCCCACCAAAGTTCTTGCAAATCTTGTCCAAACGGAGAACAGCGCTATTCTTATTCATTGTTTAGTCCTAGCCCTGTACGGTCATGGTATTTGATAAGGGACTCCTCTGTGTATAGTCAAAGTAGTATAGGGCAGATCGCATAGGTTTCTTAATCTGAATTTTACAAAGGGTAGTAAAAAACACTGCTCATGTCAAGCTAGATATACTCATCCGTATTTGGTATTTGGAATGAGAGGATATCTGGGAGCCTCCTTGTTTTTTTATTAGGGTTCTGCATAAAGAACTTATCGAAAAATACAAAGGGGAACAAAAAAGATCTGAGGGTCTAGGTGCAATCGCCTCCTTCTGATAATCTGAAGGGATGAATGAATCCCATTGTAGAACCTCCATCCACAACGAGGACAGCTCCCGTCATGTAAAAGACCAGACGCCAGGAATCTCAAGGGGATCGGCCACGCCACCCTTCGGTCCCAATCATCAATGTTTTGTTCCTTGCATTCAGATGTTGATGTTCATCTTGAACAAACAAAAATCTCTTTGACCTAATTTCTCGGCCTTTGTCGCCTTACCGGAGGCCACTGAGATAATCTCTTCAAGGATCCGTTCCCCTGCGGACTGTACCGTTTCCTTCCCTTCAATAATCTTACTCACGTCGATATCCATATTGTCTCGCATTTTGAGATACGTGTCCCTATTAGCGGTAATCTTGATGACCGGTGCGATGGGCGTTCCCAGCGGATTTCCCCTCCCCGTGGTAAAGACAATGATCTGTGCCCCGCCTGCTACCATACCGGTGAGCTGTTCAATATCATGGGCAGGGGTATCCATATAGACCAATCCCTTTTTTGTGGGGTGAGAGGCATATGGTATGAACTCTTCAAGGGGACTGGTTCCTCCTTTATAAATGCACCCGAGGGATTTCTCCTCAAGGGTCGTGATGCCTCCGGCTATGTTCCCCGGCGCGGGATTGGCCTCGCGGATGTTCTGTCCCGCTGCAATCGCCTTATTCTCCCACCACGCTACTGCATCCAAAACCTGTTGCGCCATCTCCGGTGTACGTGCCCTTCTGGCAAGGAGGTGTTCAGCTCCAATCAGTTCAGGTGTCTCCGAGAGTATTGCCGTTCCACCCTCAGACACCAGCATGTCGCAAGCGGCACCAACCGCTGGGTTTGAGGCTAAACCGGAGGTGTAATCGGACCCGCCGCATTCAGTGCCGAGAATCAGCTCGCTCAGGGGGATCGGCTCACGATTGAGCCGTGCAGCGTCTTCATGCATCTCTTTTACGATCTTCTTCCCCAGGGCGATCGTCTTCGTCGTACCCCCGATATCCTGGATCACGATAACTTCCACCCGCTTGCCAGTGGGGGCAATACCTTGTGCGATCTTCTCGGGAGCAAGTTGCTCACATCCATTCCCAACTATCAGAACCGCAGAGACGTTGGGGTGAGTACCGAAGCCTACCAGCGTCTTTTTGACCAACTCGCGGTCCTCCCCTACTTGACCGCACCCTAAAATGTTGGGTAGACAAACGACATCTTTTAAGCCCTGGGCAATCGACTGTCCTGCAATTTGGGAGCAGCCGACGCTGGGAATAACAAGCACATAATTTCTCGTTCCCGCTTTTCCGTCCGGCCTAAGATAACCTTGGAAAGTCATCACGATCCTCCTCGCGGCTGACTGACCACATTATGGACATGTACATGTTCCCCTCGGGCAATCTTTGTGGTGCTCTGTCCGATCGGCTCTCCATATTTGATAACAGCTTCTCCTTCTTCCATATCTTTCAAGGCAAATTTATGGCCCATAGGGATGTCTGATAAGAGCGTTATCTCTTCAACGCGACCATGAACTTCCGAAGAGACTTTAGCACCTGTATTAAGCGGCTCGAGGGCGGTGGCGACATTATCCTTTTCATTGATCACAATTGCCTGTGATTTATCCCCCACTATAAGCTCCTCTTGAATTCTATGCTGTAATAACGTGCCGCTATGATGCCTAACGGAAATATAGCAAACATAGCTTCTGGTAAGGCCTTCTCAAGCAAACTCAACCCTTTCTCAATGGTCCGTATTTTTAGTCTCAGGAACACGGTGGACATCGGCATATTGAAACCAAGATGCGCATAAGGAGCGTTTGATGCTGGCTTCGTCCAAGGCGTTGGCTCCGATGATTGCTCCAAACCAAGTCGGGATTGATTCCAAAATCGTTTTAACACCATCATTATATTAACCTTAATTCTTATTTTTATTTGCTAACTACTTATTTTAATAAGCATACTAACTATCCAAGCTTTCAAGATTTTCAGTCAGCTATACATATTTATCAAGTCCCAAATGATGATGCAATTGAAGAAACTCCTTTTTCCCCATCTTGAGTAAGAGAGAGAGATACGTAAATCCTTCATAAGGAAGGGCATAGCGCTCCAAACCCGGCTCCGTGCATCGTTTGCATTCAGGGTATCTACCGATTTTTCTACGAATTTTAGATGCCCGTTCAGAGAAAAAAAGATCTTTTATGGGGATCTCTTTGATATTGCCGAGCGCATCATGTATGAGAGGGCATAGGTATATCTCACCAGTGCTTCGCACAAAGAAATAGTTAAAGCCGCATGAACACGGTTTGTGTATGGTGCCTGTATTAAGATATTGAACCAGACTGTCCCCATGAAAACTCCATTTAAAACGTTCGCTTTCGTAAAAACGAATCATTTTCCTTATATCGTCACGAGTAAACGCCAAATCACTCGCACGGTCAGGATTTAAATAGCGGCCCTGAGTAATGATACACGGTGATATGATGGTAAACAAACCATTGGCATCGGCATAGTGGGCAATCTCTTCCAACGCTCCCACGTTAATCGGCACAATAGTTGTTTTTAATCCAATGATAAGATTGGGGAATTTCTCACGTAACCTTTTCAGCCCTTCAATGGTCTCATTGACCCTGAACCAGGCATCTTTATAGTTTCTTATTCTTTCATGTAGTTCTCCTATAGCATCCATTGCACACACCATAATCAGATCGATCTGCTTTTCCCTCAACCTCGGGAGAATGTTTTCAGTATATTCCAAAACACGACGGGTCAAAAAACCGTTCGTGGTAACGGCAATGGATTGAAGGGCATTGAGATTCCTCTGTTTTAATTCACAAATGCCTATAAAAAGATCTAATAGATCCTTTCTTAAAAATGGCTCGCCTCCTGTTACATCCAGCTCCCTGAGGTCAGAGAAGAGGTCGGATGAAAGGAGGTTGATCCAGTCTTCTATCGGAAGATTCGGCACTTCACGCGGAATCTTCCAGATATTGCACATAATGCATTTGGCAATGCAGTCATGGGTAATCTCAAGACTGACCGCCTGGGGTCTTCCGGGCTTTCCCGTCCTTTTTAGATATTGAAAACGCAACCCATTTTTAAAAAGCTGACCGACTAAGGTAAGTATTGAATCTGCCATCTTATACGTTATGGAAGGACTTTCTTACAATCTGGGGGTTTACAGGACTGAAACAGAACCTTTTGAGGCAACCCCACCATACCCCCACTTGATAAGAAAGTTGATCCAAGGTAAAATATAAAAGAAATGAAGGAAGACGTAAGCTTGGTTTTTTAATAAAAAACTCACCGATCCCTGTCAAAAGATGCGCACCCAAAATAATAGCTGCCCCCACAGGCGCCAAGACGCCGAGTAAAATGGCCCAAAGAAGATAATAGCGAGAGACAAAGGCGCAACAATGGTAAAAAAGGGCAAGATATCCACGAAAGGTCGCCAGGAGGAGGTGAGAAAAAGATATCGGAAAATGCTTGCCGCGTATCCGGGAAAACTTAATAAGCGAATCGGCCAAAAGGACTAAGCTGCACAAACCCAACAACGGTATCCATCCAGAGGCAATCGATACAAGGACCAGACCCCAAAAGGTACAATCCGGTAGAGGAACAAGGAATTGTTTGATCCTCTTGGCATGGAATTTCTGTAAGAGAGGCTCTGATGTCCCGTAATCAAAACGCCGGGCACAGAACTGTCTCATGGTGTTTCGGTGTCTATGATATACCGTGCCAACGGGCCTGTATTCAATACGGTGCCCCTGATCCTGCAGTCTCCAGCAAAAATCCACGTCCTCTCCAACATGCATATCTTTTCTAAAACCTTTCAACTGTAAAAAGAGCGCCCTTCGTACCAAAAGATTGCAGGAGGGGAGATAGAAAAAAGGATTCACCTCACGAGAGCTCTTGGACCAAGAACCCATATTGAGAGAAGACTTCACCTTTTCATAACTATCCAGACCTTTTTTATTATAGTAAGAGTCAACCGTACCTCCCACTGCGCCGTTAGACGGGTCACTGAAGGCCGGAATAAGTTCCCTCAGCCATAAAGGGTCTGCAACGCAATCGGAATCCAAAAAAGCCAGGATTTCGCCTTGAGCCCTTTGGGCCGCCAGATTCCGGCAACAAGATGCCTGCCTTCGTTCTTTGAGTGGAATGAGCTGAACCGGAAATGTGGAGACTACATCAGGGGTGTTGTCATCGGAGGCGTCATCAATTACGATGACCTCTATCTTCTCTTTTGGGTAATCAAGCCGGCTCAGGGATTGAAGGCACGTCGCGATTTCTCCCGGTCTGTTCCTTACAGGGATGATTACAGTAACATATGGATACTGAGCAGGTATTGAGAACCCCTCCTGCTCAAGAAATCCCTTACGAACGAGACCATTGAGGAAGATCTCAATCTCTATAGGATCGCCATGATTTACTTGGGAGAGGATCTTTTCAAATGCCATAAAGCTATGGCTCGAGAGAGATTCAAAAAGGGAAGTCCAGAAAGGATGAATAACTATTAGTTTAAGAGGAAAATGAAGAACGAGCATTGGAGAACCGTTCTTCTGATAATAGTGGACCGAGTCACGTAAACGGTACGCCAAAGCCTTGCGAAAGCCAAAATGATCTGTGTTCTTTTCAGCATTTAAATCCATACTAGTCAATTTCATTGTTGCACGGGAGCTTTCTTGAGATGATCCAACCATCCTTCTGTGAGGAGCATCTGAAAGAGTTCCTCAACCATGTTATCTTCATCTCTTTTTACTATCTTGCCCGCTCTTGGTTTAATGGTGCCTTCGATGAGTTGTTTGATTCGCTCAAAGGCCGGCAACGTAGAATCCGGTGCAGGTATTGTTTTAAGCCTTGGCTTGGGAAGTCGCAGGGATTCAAAGATCATTAAAGCATTTTTTTCATGAATCGATTGTAAAGGGATGCCGATCTGCGCGAGATCCCAGCACGGGATCTCTTTTTCGTATGCCTCTAAAAGGGCTGCAAAAGAGGCATAGTGTTCGGGGTGCTCACTGGCATCCGTTGTCATGACAAGAGGAAGGGGACATTCGATCCTTTCTCTATAGCCTTTCAAAAGGTTTTTTAATGCAATGATCTTCTTTTTTTGTTTTACGGATATATCGGCAACCGAATTTATCACGGGCAGATTGAGGTATGCAGCCAGCAAAGTCCCCAGCTGTCCACTCATGGTATCTTCACTCTTATTGCCAGTAAGAATCAGGTCAAAACCGAGGATCTGCGCAGTGCGTGCACATATGAATGCTTTAGCATTCACAGAGCACCCTTCGATATCTTCTTCCCAGATCCGAAGCCCCTCGTCGGCACCAAGGGCGAGACCGTCACGGATCCACCGTGCTGCTGAAGGCGGCCCCAAGTGGATGAGGGTAATGTGTGTATCGGAAAATTCACGTTTGATTTTGAGGGCAGTATCGATGGCCTTTCTGTCTGGGGGGTTCAGCTGGGTTACATTCCAGTCACGGAGGAGTCTCCCGGTATTATAACTATACTCAAGAGGCACTTTTGTATCGACAGCTACTTTTATAAATACTAATATCCTCAAGGACCTTTCCTTATTTATGTGAGGCGAAATCGCACGCCAAAACCACCTACGGGATAATTCCAATCAAGGGCGCCCCGGTCACAGATCAGCAAGCAGGTTCCACATTCCAGGCAGGGTTCGTATGCGAAATCGATCTTTTTTCTCTCTTCGCTCCACTTGTAACAGTGAGCCGGACATGCAAAGGTGCAGGCCCTGTGGGTGCATCCTGAGCAGATATCCTGGTTTACCCTAATATGTGGTTCATGATGAACCCTGAAACTGTTGAACTCAAACAGGTCATCAACTACCATATGAGTGATCTTCCTCCTTTTAAAAGATCGGCAATAAGGTCTCCTTTCGACACATGACCCTTGATTGCATCCCATCCAATCTTGCCGATTTTTCTTCTTGGCTTCCCATCGGAACGATATATCTCTTCCATGATTCTATTAATGAGTTGGGGGTACGCTGAAAAGAGTCGTTCCGTGTGCATTAATGAAACAGCTTTCTTGAAGGTCTTCATATCCTTCAGGACGAAACTTTCTTTCAGACGATCCTCATACTGACTCAATTGTTTTGATGAAAAATTCCCCCGCTTAAAGGCATCAATAACTGTCTCAGCCGCCATGAAGCCTGAGGCAAGAGCGAGATTCATTCCTTCCTGATTGAGCCCATTGGTGTAGCAGAGTGCAGCTGCATCTCCCGCAACGAGCATCCCGTCGGTAAACAGTTTCGGCACCATCCCGTATCCCCCTTCGGGGAGGAGATGGGCTGAGTATTCAACTAACCTGGCACCTTTGAGGTATCTGCGCACCGGAGTGAACCCGATAAATTCCTCAAAAAGCAGGTATGGTTCTTTGCCACTCTTTTTGAGGGCATCCAGATGCAGTACCATGCCTACGGAAAGGGTTTCTGCCTGTGTGTATATAAAGCCTCCTCCTCTGATCCCGTCGGTGCAGCCAAGAAATTCGCATGTCGCACCCTGTGTGCGAGCAAGATTAAATCGCTCATTAATCAATGCTTCCTGAAGCCCGAAGAGGGCTTTCACACCAAGTGCCATCTGAGATGGAATAAAGTCTGTGCGAAGCCCCGCCTCTTTTGCAAGGAAAGAGAGGACACCGTCGCATGCCACCACAACCTTTGCCCGTACATTGCCTTTCTTTCTTCCGACAGTCACCCCAGCAATTTTTTTGCCCTTCCAGAGGAGATTTGTGACAAGGCAACTGCACAGCAGTGTTGCCCCTGCCTTTTGTGCCTCGTGTGACAACCATCGGTCAAAAATCGGTCTGAACAGCGTATAGCCGTTGTAAGGTGGGCTATCAAAAGAATCAGATTCGAATTCCATAGCGGTTGATGATTGCTCTGCCACCATATGCAGAACCCTCTTTACCACATGGCGTTCCCAAGGTGCCTTCTCCCAGAAATCGGGGATGATCTCCTCGGCAACAGGGGAAAATGGCATCATGCCGCCAAACATGTTCTTTGATCCTGGCGTCTCGCCTCTTTCAAGGAGGAGTACATCAAGTCCCTTCTGGGCCATCCTCAGAGCAGCAGATGCGCCAGCAGGTCCTGCACCAACCACAATTACATCAAACTCTTTCAATTTTTTTTCCACTCCTTAATGCGTTTCACCAGTTTCGGTAATATCTTTTTCAGATCCCCGATGAAGCCGATATCAGAAAGCTGAAAGATCGGAGCACGTAAATCTTTATTCACCGAAATGATCTTTTCAGCCTCCTGGATGCCTGCTACATGGTGCGGTGATCCCGATATGCCCAAGGATACGTAGAGTTCAGGTGCAACCATCTTTCCTGTTTGCCCGATCATCCTCTCTTTCGGGAGATAGCCATCGTCCACGACCGGCCTTGTTGCCCCCAATGAGCCCTGAAGCAGTTCAGCGAATTCCTTTACGACCGCGATCAACTGTTTATCAGCACTACCTGCGCCCGTACCGATAATCCTTTTTGCATGGACAATATCAGTTGTTCTGAAATCCGGTGGTATACGCTCGAGCGGTTTTGTACGGATGATTTTAGGGGGAATGGAAACTTTTTTCACGACAACTTCGATATCATTTTCGATATCATTACTTTCAACTCGCAACCCTTTGTCCAGTGCTTCTTGCTTGATGGTTGCTATTTCGATGCAGCCCGCAGGAAAAGAAATCTTCTCTTCAAATTGCCCTTCATAGACAGGTTTAATGTAAAAAAGCCGTTCACCATCGATTTCTATTGCGACACAACCCGTGACTGCAGCTGTCTCTAAACGATGCGCGATCCATGGGGCAAGCTCCTTCCCCATATCGCTATCGGAGAGGAGAAAGCAACGCGGCTGGAACTCCTGCATACATTCAGTGATGGCCCTACAGAAGACCTCTTGACGGTATTCGGAAAATAAATTGTTTTTGAGGATATAGAGCAGGGATATTCCTGCTTCTGCGAGCATTGAGTGTTTTTCAAGGGGTTCACCAATGCTGAGGGCTGTGAGACGGCCACCAAGGCCTGTGCTGATCCTCTTTCCCTCGAGGGCAAGCGATCTATTTATCTCCTCGGCGTTTTCGCCGAAGGATTCGAGTAAGATCAGTATATCGCGCTCTTTGTTCATGCCTACTCATTGCCCCTCTATGTTACACCCTTTTCCCTATCATGTATCCTTCATAAATGGCCATGTCTGCCTTGCGTGGGGCAACAGCATCTCCGATACGGTACAGTTCCTTAACGTGACCTTTGAGGGCCTTATACAATGCATCATCTGCCTCATTGCCCATGGCAGCAACAACCGTATCATATCCGTCAAAGACCTTCCATTCATTCGAATAGACGTTGAATCCATGAACCTCAGTACCCTTTATCTCCATGACAGCGAAATCCGGTGTAAAGGTGACCCCTTTCTGCATCAATCGTTGCCGTGAGAGGTAGAGGTCCTGGGTGGGGCCTAGTTCTGCGCCAACGAAGAGGGAAGGGGTCACCATATGGACAACCTTGCCCGAATCGGCAAGGTATTCAGCGCAACTGGTCGATTGGTGGTGACCGTCATAATCGATAAACATCACTTTTTGGCCGATCTCCCCTTCACCTTTCAGAACATTCCAGACATTAAGGACCTGTGGCCAGATACAGCCAGTAACAGGACACTCCTTTGGTTTTGAACCTGTGGCGATAATGACTGCATCAGGGTCTTGTTCAAACACAAAGTCGACATCCACGGGATGACTCAACAAGACCGGCACATTGAGTCTCTGCAACTGGTTTCTCTCGTTGCGGATAATCACACCGAATTCTTCCCTGCCGGCCCCTTTCATCGCGATAGCTACCTGCCCACCAAGAGCATCTTCTTTTTCATAGAGAGCAACATCATGGCCTCTCAAAGTTGCTATCTTTGCAGCCCACATTCCAGCCGGACCGCCCCCTATAACCATGACGCGTTTTTTCCGTTTCGTGGGAATGAGGTGGGACTCGCCCTCTTCATGTTCAAAACCAACCGCGGGATTCTGCAAGCACCCGATCGATTTGTTCAACCCGACACGACCGTAGCAGTTCTGGTTATCGGCGATGCAATAGCGTATCTCTTCAAGCTTGCCCTCTTTTGTTTTTCTCACGATATCCGGGTCGCAAATCTGCGCCCGAACCATGCCGATCATATCTGCCTGCCCATGTGCAAGGATACGTTCTGCCAGTGTAGGGTCATTAATGCGCCCTGTTGCGAAGACCGGGAGGTGAATAACCTCCTTAATTCCGGCGGCTAACGGCACGGCGTATCCGAGGGGCATGTGCATGGTACCGCCGACAAGATAGAGGTTATAAAAGGTGGACAGACTCAAGTCCATAAAGTCGATACACCCCTGTTCTTCCAATTGTTTGGCTATGTGCTGTGCATCCTCCAGGGTGAGCCCCCCGGGAATCATCTCGTCTGCACAGAGGCGCACACCCAAAGTAAAATCATCTCCGATCGTCCTTCTCACCGCTGCAAGGAGTTCAAGGGGGAAACGCATGCGGTTCTCAAAGCTCCCACCATACTCATCGTGACGCAGGTTCGTCAGGGGTGACATAAACTGCCGTGCCAACGAACTGTGACCGAATTGAAGTTCAATTCCGTCGAACCCCCCTTCACGCACATGAACTGCCGATCTGCAAAAATATTCAATTACCTCTTTGATGTCTTCAAGTTCCATTTCCTTCGGGACCTCACGAAAGAGGACATCAGGTACAGGGGATGGTGCCCATACGGGCAGTCTGGATAGAGTCCCTCCGCATTGCTGGCCATTATGATTGAGCTGAGCAAAGATTTTTGTTTCATATTCATGAACTGCCCTGGTAATGTTTTTGTATCCCGGAATCACCTCGGGCTTGAATGCTTCAATCAGTTTTTCATAGGCACGGTCAGTGGGATGGACAGACTGCTCCTCCGTGATAATAAGGCCTGTTCCCCCTCTCGCCCGAGCAGCGAGATAGTGAACATGTCTTTCCGATGGAAGACAGTTTTCGGCAAAGTTTGTGAGGTGTGCTGAGAACGAGATCCTGTTCGGTACTCTAATCTTACCTATCTTTAACGGTGAAAAAAGCAAATCAAACATGGTCTCTTACGGTAACGTACTCCCCCCCACTCTCCTGAGTCTGGGCTTTTCTCAAATTCACGAGGCATTCAGGATCGGGGAGTGAGAGATCGTGATAGGTGTGATAGGCTACTGCTGGACATCCTCCACGGCAGTCCTCGAAGCGGTAACAGGCCAGACAGGATTTGACATCCAGGCTTCGAAACTGGTGGAAGACAGGGGAGTGCTCCCATAGATCCTTAAAGGCCCTCTCAAGAACATTTCCCGCAAGAAAAGGCTCCTCCTGCAGAAAAGCACACGGATAAACGCCGCCAAGCGGGGAGATACAACACGTCATTTTGGCTGCACCACACATGTCAAGCCCCTTTCTTCTCCTGTTTTCTGAGGTGAGGCAGAAGAAAGAATCACCCGTCCGAACCAGGTCATGTCTATTGAGCCAGTCTGTAAATGCCTCAAGCTGGTCTTTATCGGGGCCCAACCAGTTCTTGCTCTCTTTCCCCCTCCCCGAGGGGCGGAAGCGGGAAACCCGAAGATCGGCCTTATATGCCTTCGCCAGCTTCCTCAGATCGTCCAGGTGAGAGAAATTCAGACGAGTCAGGACTGTATTGATACTAAAAGAAACTCCTTGGCTTGCCAGACAATCCATCGCATCCATGATCTTTTGATAGGTCCCCTTACCCCGAATCGCGTCATTCACCTCTGCGGTTGCACCGTCCAGGCTCACTTGAAGGTACAGCATGGTGAGCCTGGATAGACGCCCGGCTAATGCCTTATCGATCAACATCCCATTGGTGCTCACACAGGTGACTAATCCCTTGTCGTGTGCATAGCTTAAAAGCTCAAGAAAGTCCTCTCGAATAAAGGGTTCCCCACCACCGATATTTATCTGAAACACGTTAAGGGCCGCCAATTGATCCACTAGCTCACGGCACTCCTGTGTTGACAATTCATGCTCCGCTGCCGGTCCGGCATCGGAAAGACAATGAACACAGTGCATGGTACATCGTTGCGTGATCTCCCACGTGACGTTGACCGGAGCCCTCAATCCCTTTCTGGCCATCTCAACACTCAATGATCACCCCTTTCTCATGCAGTTGATTGAGGCTGTTTTTGAGGCTTTGTATCACAGTCTTTGAAACAGCATTTCCATCGGTATGTTGGTGCATCCATGATTCAAGGGTGAGATCACCCCTGAAAAAATCTCTATCCAGCAATCCCTCGCAGGACAGAAAATACAGGCGAGGACCGGCCATGGTATAAAAGAGCAGCCCGAAATCTTCTTCTCTCACTTGAGATCCCGGTGCCAGTTTGTATCTTGTTTCTTGTTGCGTTTTCATTGTTCATGCCCTGTGGAGGATCCTATGCACAAGATCGGAATGGTGAAATACCTTGCTAAAATATAACATCAGACTTTCCAGATCACGATTTCTAATATACCCCGCAGATTCCGTCTATGGCCAATTCTTCAATCTTAATTTCTTGGGTAGCAAAAATATCATCTTCCTGCTTGTCTTGCTGGATGCTCTGTTCTTCTTGTTCCTTTTTTTCCTTGTTCTCCATCTTTTTACTACCTCCTTAAAAAGAATCTAACCGCATATGGAGCAAAACCCGTCACATAACAAAGGCTCACGTCCTTCATGAGCAGTAAGCTTGAATAAGCGCTCAGGACAAAGCAAGATATGTATTCTGATGACTTCTCGGAATGGAAGGCTCTATCCCGGTTATTGTATGATTCATTGAAGAGGGATCATACTCGAATCAAAGGACCCTCTATTGATTTCCTCCTAAGAAATTCCGATCAATGCGATCATCTTTAATCCCATGCGCAGACCCAGCGTCCTATGATTTGACGTTTTTCCATGGCCTCGGTGACTTTGTTGATCTCTTCTATCTTGAACGTTTTGCTAATCAGTTTATCTAGTTCGAAGTCCCCATTCATGGCCATATCAGCAAGCATAGGGATATCCTCATGGGTTCGGATGTTGCCGTACAAGGTGCCGACCAATGATTTACAGTGGGGAGGGGTATACGCAAGGGGCAACCCCGTCATATCTGCCTCCGGAGTAATGCCAATTTGAGTAAGCTGTCCCCCAAGGCCCAAGGACCAGTAGGCCTGGGTAATGGCACCCGGATCGCCGATCGCCTCAAAACAGAACTTGGCACCTCCTCCGGTGAGTTCTTGGACAATTGGCACGGGGTCTTTTTTGCTGTTGTTTATAAAATGGGTCGCACCAAATTCCCTGGCTATGGCCTCTTTGCTGTCTTCCAGATCTATGCCGATGATAGGATAGGCGCTGCGCAATTTTGCGCCGCGCACGACATTGAGTCCAATGCCCCCCATTCCCCATATGGCTACTGAGTCTCCTGGTTTAACTCCAGCCGCATTATACACAGCCCCAAATCCCGTCGGTACGCAACAAGCGAGAAAGCAGGCCTGATCCAGCGGCATATCGTCTCTGATCTTGATGGCTCCTATTTCAGGAACGACCATATATTCTGCAAAACCGGAAACCAAGGTCTGGTGATTTAATCGGTTTCCTTTGGCATCTGTAAGCCTGGATGTCCCATCCAGGAGAGAACCCGAGCCATGGTGTTCGTGACTGTTACGACAGATGTACCCTTTGCCGCTGACACATTCAGGACAGTGCCCGCATGGACACATCCAGGCCGTCACTACATGATCACCTTTTTTGAGAGATGTTACCCCAGGCCCAACTGCTTCGACCACCCCAGAGGCCTCGTGGCCAAGCACTAAAGGAATAGGAAACTGAAAAGCACCAATGATAAAGGTATAATCCGAGTGGCAATAACCGGTGTAAGCGGTTTTGACCAAAACCTCATGTTCCTTTGGCGGCGCCAACTCAATTTCTTCAATGCTCACTGGTTTTTTATATTCTCTGAGAACTGCGGCCTTGATTTTCATAAGCATCCTCCTTGGGTTAAAGATTACATAACGTAACGTCCCTTATCTCCTCAACCATGGCCCCCCATACACCTCATATCCCCATACCACGCCAGCACTAGGAGCTGAAAACGGGGAGTTTCTCTTGCTCTCAGGGCTTAAAAACCCTCTCCAGTCTCAATAATATGCCAGACCCAAGGGAGAAGTGCAACACTTTCGTCAATAAACGGAAAGATCTTTGATTTGATAGGTGATATGATCTTCAGCGCACGAGCTGGTTCATCTCGAAGATGGGAAGGAGGATCGAGATGACGATAAATCCCACTACCAGTCCCATGGCCAGGATAATGATGGGCTCCAAGATGGAGGTGAGGGCGCTTACCTTGGTTTCCACCTCGGCCTCGTAGGCATCAGCCACCTTGGCGAGCATCACCTCGAGGTTGCCGCTCGCCTCGCCGGTGGCGATCATGTGGGTGACGATGGCGGGAAAGAGGCCGCTGCTCTTCAAGGAAGGGGCGATACCCTCCCCTTCACGCACCTCGGCCTTTGTCTCCTCAATGGCCTGGGCCAAGAGCTGGTTATTCAGCACTGTCTTGACAATCTCGAGCGAGTTCAAAATCGGGAGGCCACCCTGTAGCAAGGTCGCCAAGGTCCTGGCAAACCGTGCTACTGCCCCCCGTAAGATGATCCCTCCGAACAGGGGCAGCCGCAGTTTAACCCTGTCCCAATGCAGGGCCCCTTTGGGGGTTTGCAGGTATCGCTTGATCACCACTATTACAAGGATACACCCTATGATAATCACCCACCAGTACCCCTGGAACACATTGCTGATTGTCATCAATATCCTGGTAGGAAGAGGGAGGGTCTGCCCCATCTCCTCAAAGACCTGGGTCACGGTGGGGATGACAAAGGTGAGCAAAAAGATCATGACTCCAGCGCCGATGATGGTCATTATAATTGGATAGGCAAGGGCGGCCCGGATGCGGTTTTTGAGCCGGATTTGGTTCTCGGTAAAATCGGCCAGACGCAGCAGAACTCCTTCGAGGGCCCCGCTCTCCTCACCGGCCCGTATCATATTAACGTAGAGGTCGGAGAAGACCTTGCGGTGTTTGTCGAGGGCATCGGCAAAGGAGCGCCCCTCCTTGATCTCCTCTCGTACCTGGGCGATGATCTTTTTTACGGCGTGGTTGTCCGTCTGCTCGATGATGGCATCAAGGGCGGAGACCAAGGGTGTGCCGGCCTCCAAGAGGGTGGCGAGCTGGCGGGTGATGATGGAGACATCCTGAGGGCGCACCCGTACAAAGAGCTTGGCAAGTGGATCTTCAGCCACATGGGGTTTAGAGATCTCCTCTCTGACATCGACGGGGAAGATTCGCAGGGACCGCAGTTTAGTGCGCGCCAACCGGGGGCTTGAGGCGTCTATGATCCCCTTTACCTTCTTACCCTCAGCGCTCAAACCGCGGTATTCGTAGACAGGCATCCTACTGCTGGGTGACCCGTACGACCTCCTCGATAGTGGTGGTCCCTTCCAGAACCTTGCGGATACCATCATCGCGCAGCGTCGTCATCCCCCTGTTCACCCCTTCTGTTTTGATGGTGACCGAATCGGAGGTCTTGAGCACCAGGCCACGGATGGCATCGTCCACCATGAGGATCTCATAGATCCCGGTGCGGCCTCTATAGCCGGTCCCCAGACACTCAGGGCACCCCGTGCCTCGATAGAAGGTCCGCTTGTTCGCGCGCGAAGGGGCAAGCCCCAGCTCCTGCAGGAGGGCACGCTCAGGCTTGTAGGGCCCCTTACAGGCGGAACAGATCACCCGCACCAAGCGTTGGGCAATGATGGCCACCACCGACGAGGCCACCAAAAAGGGCTCGATCCCCATGTCGATAAGGCGGGTGACAGCCCCGGGAGCGTCGTTGGTGTGCAGGGTGCTGAAGACCAGGTGACCGGTGAGGGCGGCATGGATGGAGATCTCGGCAGTCTCCAAATCCCTGACTTCCCCCACCAGGATGACATCGGGGTCCTGACGCACGATGGAACGCAACCCGTTGGCAAAGGTGAGGCCGATCTTGGGATTTATCTGGATCTGGCCGATCCCCTGGAGCTGGTACTCTACCGGATCCTCGATGGTGATGATATTTTTATCCGGGGAGTTTATCTTATCCAAGGAGGCGTAGAGGGTGGTGGTCTTACCGCTCCCTGTCGGGCCGGTGACGAGGATGATCCCATTGGTGCCGCGGATGAGGCGGTTCATAGCCTTCAGCTTGTCTTGGGAAAGACCGACCTCTTCCAGGCTGTAGAAGATGCTCCGTTTGTCCAGGAGTCGCAAGACGATCCGCTCACCGAATGTCGTCGGTATGACGGAAACCCGAATGTCCACATCCTTGTCCGCAATCTTGATCATGATCCTGCCATCCTGGGGGAGGCGCTTTTCAGCGATGTCCAGCTTGGCCATGATCTTAACGCGGGAGATGATTGCCGATTGAAACCTCCGCGGGAGGGTATGCATGTTATACAGTACCCCATCGATGCGGTACCGTATATTGACCTCTTTTTGGTAGGGCTCGATGTGGATATCGCTGGCCCGCGCCCTGATGGCCTGGGAGAGGAAGAGGTTGACCAGTTTGATCACCGGCGCCTCGCTGGCATCGTCTAAGAGGTCTTCCACCTCTTCCAGTTCGTGCAAGAGCTTATCCTCTTCATCTTCAGCAGCCAGCCCTTGAACCACCTGTTCGGGGTTGTCAGCCTCCTGGTCGTACAGGAGGTTTATGACCCGCAGGATCTCATGTTCAGGGGCGGCCACCAGACGGACCTTCTTCTTCAGCATGAAACGCAGCTCATCAGTGGTCTGCAAATCAAGGGGGTGGGCGGTAGCCACGACGATGCAATCCCCTTTCATCTGGATGGGGACGAACTTATACTTTTTGGCTACGCCGATGGGAATGGTGGCAACCAAAGAAGACTCTACGCCATCGGGCTTCAATTGTTCCTGGAAGGGGATACCGAGGCGCGTGCTGACCTCCCGCAAATCCTGTGCGGTAACCTGTGGGATCTCTTCTTCGCTGTACTCCTGCTGTTCATCCATAGGACTGGTCTTGTAAAAGGGTTCTATCCCGCACCGCAATATAGAATTAGGGAAGCGGGATGCCGCTAGCGGCAGGATTCAAGGGGTCAAGGATTGAAGGGACAAAAATCTGCATTAAATATTTGCTCGTTGCATTTCGGATCTTTCACTTGGCCCCTTGGACCCTTGACCGCTTGACCCCTTGTCTAGTTTTAATCCCCCCCCTCAAAGAGCGGGAAGACCTTCTTCTTCTCTAGGCGGTGCTCTTCGATGTGTTTCTCCCGTTGCTCTTGTTCCTCCTCAGTAATCTTGAGGAGATCCTCGGCCGTGTTGACGATACGCGGGGTGATGAAGATGAGGAGGTTGGTCTTGATCTTGGTCTGGCTCCTCGACTTAAAGAGCCAACCCAACAAGGGGATATCCCCCAATATCGGGACCTTAGCGATACTACCGGTCGTATCATCCCTGATCAGGCCGGCGATGACCACTGTTGATCCGTCCTCGACAATGACCGACGTGGTGGCCTGTCGCTTCGTGGTAACCACGGCTCCGACCTCACCTGCTAATTCTTCAACAAAGCTCTTGATCTCGGTGAAGATCTCGAGGCGCAACAACTTCCCCTTGCTGATGTGGGGGGTGATCTTCAAGTTGATCCCCACGTCCTTGTACTCCCACGTCCTCACCGTCGACCCTTCGGTTGTCAGCTGGGAAGACTTCAGGAACGGGCGCTCCTCACCAACAAGGATCTCCGCCTCCTCATTGTCAGTGGTCAGCAACCGGGGTGTGGAGAGGATATTTACGTCAGAATCGCCGCTGTAAAAATGCAAGAGGGCCTTGATATCAGGAATATCGGTGCCATCAATAGTGACAAAACCCTTCGTCACTCCCATGATCAAGCCAGAAAGGGCCGTCTCCCCCGCTCCCTGTACCGCATCCATCAGTCCAAAGTCCGTCCTACCAAGTGGGTCGAAATCCCCCTTAACGTCTTCGGTTGCATTCCACTCAACCCCTAAGTCCTTCACCTTGTCGAGGGTCACCTCGGCGATGAGGGCCTCCACGTAGACCTGGGCCCTGACGATATCGAGTTTTTGGATCACCTCTTCGATAACACTATAGTCCTGGGGTGAGGCGATGATGATGAGGGAATTGGTGGTCTTGTCAGCAGTGATGGAGATTTTCTCCCCCAGGATCGGAAGCTTCCCCGCGGTGCTCGCTGTTCCCGGCTTGGTCCCCTCCTTGGCCTCTTGGGCCACACCGGTAAGAATAGAGGCTAAGTCTTCAGCCACGGCATGCTCAAGGTAATGGACATGGATGTTTCCTTTACCCCGAGGGACCTCTTGATCCAGTTTTCCGATAATCCCCTTGATCATCTCTATGGTCTGGGCAGTAGCCAGCACGATGAGGGAGTTGGTCCGTTCGTCGGGGATGAGCTTGAGCTCCTCCGGGGCGCTTATCTCTACCGCTTCTACCTGGGGCCTGGGTGTGGGTGCCCGAGAGGGAGTCTTTCTGGCCTCAAAGAGGGTCTTGAGCTCCTGGGACACCACCTCGGCTGAGGCATAGTGCAGAGGGATCACCGCAAGCTGAAGCGCATATCCGGGTATATCCACCTCTTTGAGAATCTTCAACAAACGGTTGATATTGGATAACACATCGGTCACGATGAGGGTGTTGGTGGGTTGGTAGGCAACCAGGAGGCTGCTCTTGGAAACCAGCGGGGTAAAGAGGGCCTTTACGTCGTTCACCGTGGCATGGCGTATGGGGACAACCTGGGTGATCATGGTGTCGGCATCGGGGACGGCTTCCGTTCCCACCGTCGTCGTAAGGCTCTTGCCCCTGGCCTCGGTGGCGGGGACCACCTTGATCACCTTTCCCGCCGGCACCGTAGCAAAACCATGCACCTCCAAGATCGACTCGAAGACCTTGTAGGCCTCATCCACCGTGATCTTGGTGGGTGAGATGGCTGTTACCTTCCCCCGTACCCGTTCGTCGACAACGAAGTTCTTTCCGGTGAGTTCTCCGATAAACTTAACGAGGGTGCCGATCTCTACCCCTCGAAAGTCCATGGTCACCAGCCTCCCCTCTTCTTCGAGGGCCTTTTCAGACAGCTTGGCGCCATGGCAGATGCTGCTGAAAGCAAAGAACAGCAATACGGCAAGAAACAATCGTAAACTGCGGGAAATCACCTCGTGGCCTCTTCTACATTCTCTGATGAGATCCCCACCAGTTCCTGAAAAACCACATCGGACCTGAGGCCGTCAAAATCCTCATCAGTCATGGCCCACAATTTCACCCGCGCATCCCGCTTCAGGGCCCGTTTGAGGTAGATAAGGGCCTCCACCTCCATACCCTTACGGCTGTACAAACAGGCCATATTGTAGTAGGGGAGGACAGAGGCGGGATCGATCTTCAGGGCCTCCTTGAACTCCTTTTCGGCCAACTCGTACTTCTCCTGCTTGAGATAGACAAACCCGAGGTTGTTGTGGGCCTTGGCAGAGGAGGGGTTTTCTTTCGTGACCTTCTGAAAGAGCTCCTCCGCCTTGTCATACTTACCCTTCCGGGCGTAGAGGGATCCAATTTCCAGATACTCCTCTAACGCATTATCCTCAACCGCAGGTGAGATGGCAGAAGGGGTGCTGACCCGGGGCCTGGGGGTGCTTGAAGGTATGGTACCGGGGGGCTCTGTTGTGCGTGTAGGCACGCGGGCCTGGGGTTTCGTGGGGGTGGTGGGGACCCTCAGTTGAGGCCTCTCAATGGTCGTAGCGATCCTTTCTTTCCCCTGCTGCAGGGTCGGCCTGGCTGGCGCACTGGTAGGGACGGTCCGAGTCTTGGCTGTCCTGGCTGCGAGCGTGGGATGCAGCGGAGCCGGGGCTTTCCCCTTGATGACTGGGGACGATTGCTGGTGCGCAAGACGCCCCTTCAGGGAGGTGAACAGGGCGGGTTTTATAGAAAAGACAGCCCACGAGGCCACGACAATAATACTGACACCCACGAGGCAGCCAAGAATGATTTTTTTCCAGAGGGGTAGTTGAGACTCATTTTTCCCAGACGCCCCATCACCCCCTCGCTTCTCTCGCCACCTCACAAAGGACCTCTTGGGGTCTTTATTCCCCTGCGCGGTTCCCCCCTTCACCTGTTTCAACAATCTCATCGCTCCTCCCCTCTAAGATTCAGGTGGTTCTTCTGTAGGAGGCACCACCTTGACCGGCCTCCGCACAGGAGGCCGTTGGACCCTCCTCGGCTGCTGCACGGGGGGTGTTGAAGAAGTTCGCGGCGTTTCCTCAAGCACTTCCACAATCTCTTCATACCCGTCCTTGTCAACAATCACCTTATTTCTCAATATCTTAACGATCTTAACCCCTTGGACCATGTCGTTTTCGTGAAAAAGCTCTTGTTCTCTGGTTGCAGGGTCCTCGATGATGGCAGCGGAGACCCCGGGACTCACCACCACCGTCCCCATGAGCTTGAAGGAAACCGTGGGGGCACGGGTCTTGCTTTGCTCTGACTCTCCTCGTTCCTCCGCGCCTGATAGGGCAGCGGCGAAGAGGTCTCGCTGGGATATAACGGCGTAGTGATCGAGGAGAGGCCGTGATTCTTGCGCGTGCTTATCCTCTTCCGTGGCTTGAGGCACAGCAGGGGGTTTATAGCTGAAGGCTCGGTACATCGTATACCCCGTACTGACACCCACGAGGATGATACCCCCGATAAGCGGGGCCATGAACACCCACGGATATTTTTTTATGATGAGTTTCAGGACCCCCATAACACCCTCACAGGGTTTGCCATCACCCCCGAATAAAAGATACCTCACCGCGGTATTGTAAAACGCCCTGCTGTCACAAAAAACTTTTATATATTTAACAAAAATATACCAAAAAATGGTGGATTAGTCAACAACAGTTGAGTTATGAAGTTTGTGGTGAACAACAATCACACCTCATTCGCTGCAGAACACTCACTATTGACCCCCTGATACGCTGAAGGTCAAAATCTCAAGGGTTACATCGAGGCGGCCGGCAGCGCGGATCGTGGGTTTTATCTTGAGCCGCTTGATGTGGAAGGGTACGTCGGAGCTCTCAATCTCATAAAGATAGGCTATCACCTCCTGCAGTCCTGCCCCTCTGAAAAGCAGTTGGACAGGGGTGACGACATAGCGGGGGGTAGTGATGGGTGCAAGGGGCTTCATCTGTTGGATCTGCTCCCGCAACCCAGCCTTTTGGGCCAATTGCTCCAGGTGCGTGAGGGGGGAGATCTTCTCCTTCTCCGCGGAGAGGCGTCTAATGATCTCATCCTCAGATGCCTTTAGCGTCTGATATTCTTTGCGCAGGAGGAGGATCTCGGTGAATTCCCGCTCCTTTTGGGTGATGAGGCGACTCAGGAGCTTGGATTTCTCCAGCGCGGGGGTAATCAAGAAAAAATAGATCAACAGGCAGATGATAAAGATCCCAACCCCTCCTACCAGGAGCTGCTCACGCGGGGAGAGGTTTTTTATGCGTTCAATCATAGTGCCCCCCGTGCCAGGACCATTTGAAAGACCACCCCCTCCCCTCCCCTGCGTGCCATCTCTACATTGCCCACCTTCACCTCCTGGAAGAGCTCGGAAGTAGCGAAGGCGCTCTGTACCTCATCTACCACAGCGAAAGAAGGTGCTATGCCACGCAGGGAGACCCGTTCCCCATCCACATCCAGTTCCACGATCTTCGTCCCCTGGGGGAGACGTTGGGCAACCTCACGGAGGATCTCTAAGGGGGTGCCTCCGCTGCGAGATCCTATCTTCACCCCTTGCTCGCCCATCCGTGCGACCTGTTCGCGTGCCAGTTGCAGCTCTTTGCCCTCCCCCTTAACCCCGGGAAAGGTCTCTTGGAAGACCTGCTGCATCTCACTCTTGAGCATGGTATAGTGCCGCTCCTTGGCCCAAATTCCCAGAAAGAAGTGTGCCCCGATCAAGACCACGAGGAAGCAGGCGGCAGCAACCATGTACAGAAGACGCTTGCGCAGCCCAGGTGGTAATGCCTGAGCAACAGTGGGGATCTGTTTCGCCAGATTCACCCCACCCCTGTCTTGTTTGAGACCCCGCAAGGCCAATCCCAGGGCAACCCCTCCCAAGAGATTCACGTCCTCAGGGAGGGTGATGCCGGAGGGGATGCTCCCCGCAAAGTCGGGGTGTTGTACCGGCACCCCGGTCTCTTTCTGCAGGTAATCAGCAATCCCTGTGATCCGCGATCTCCCACCAGTCAGCCATAGTGCATCGATTTTTTCACCCCCTGCCCCCTGATAAGCATTGATGCTGAAGATCACCTCATCGAGGGCGGGCCTGATCTTCTTCAAACTCATCTTTCCTTCGCCTTCAATGGGAATCGATCTGACGAAGCGCAGCCCCCCCTTGTAGAAGATGTCCACCGAGGCCTTATCAGCCCCCATATCGAGGAGGACAAGAACACCCTCCGGTTTGAGCTCAGTCACGAGGCGGGCCAGGGCCAAGGAGTCGATATCGACGATATCAGGCACTGTATCAGCTGCCTGCAGGGCATCCATATACTCCTGAAGAAGATCCTCCTGCACACAGGTCACCAGGACAGTACTCCCCTGGGGTTTTTTCTCAAGGAGGGCGAAGTCGATGACCATACCGTCTAAGGGGACAGCCATCATGGTCTCGGCCTCAAAACGGATGGTGGCCTCGATCTTGCTTATTTGGTTGAAGGGCATCTCGGTGGTGCGAAAGAGGACCCGGTGGCTCGGGAACGAGGCGACGATGATATCGGCCTCCATCTGAGCATCCTGTGTCAGAGAGCGCAGCTCCTGTGAGAGGTCGTGCCACGTACTGATGTGATGCTCCCTGACCATGAAGCCGGTAATTTGAAAATCGTTCAGGGAGGTGGTAAGCTGTACGGCCTTGAGCGAGTGCGCTCCGATATCGAGCCCAAGAATGTGACAGCCGGGAAGATTCCAGGCCATTACTCCACCCTCCAAAAGATCGGCTCCACCGCTTTTCCCTGTCGCTTAACCACCGTATATATCTCCTTCTTGATCCCCCGCACCTGCCCTTCGACGCGAATGGAAAAGGTCGAGGATTGCACTGTGATACATTTTTCGTCGATCGTTATATCCGCCATCCCGGGCACAGTCTTTATCTCTGCAATGCTCATAAAGGGCGCCTCATCACGGTACTCGATGATGACCTGAGCCAATCCCTCGTCGATTTCATCTGATAGGCACTGCAGCACAACAGAAGGGGCGGTATTGATGTTAATCTTCTCATCGGAATGGATGGTAAGGTATTGTAAGAGCCCCTCTTTTTCAGCGTCTCCGTAGAGGATTTCCTCGGTCATCCCTTTTATCAGGAGGAGTTCCTCTAAGGAGGCAAGGGGGCCATCCTTGCAGGGATACGGGGGGGAGAGACCCTCATAGTACGCATCCTCGGCACCGGAAGGCCCGGCTGTATCATCTGGGTCGAGCCAATCAACGATGGCGTCGATGAGTTCAGGGTCTATATCCAACAGCGCAAAGAGCCGCTCCAGTTGATCCAACCGTGCCGGGACCAAAACCCCTTGATCATTTATGATCGAATTGATAGGAAACTTGGACTCCTCGTCCACGATCGTCGCTTTAAATCTCCCTTCGTCATCCTCAGCGATGAATCCGGGGTGTTCGTCAAAAAGCGCCCACTCTTCGTCGCGGGCGTCGTATGCCTGATCATCCTCTTGCAACGTGAGCCTGGCCAGTTCCACCCCTGATCTGGCGGTGTACAAGGCCTTGATCTCATCCCGCTGATTGGCCGCCAGGGTCACATCGACCTGCATGGTGTACGTGAAATCGACCACTAAGGAAACAAGCAGGGCGACGACCACCAGGACGAGGACCAGGGCAACGCCTTTTTCATCCTTGATCGACATCTACTCTCCACCCATAGGGATAAGGGCTGTGGTAGTGAGGGAAAAGGGCTTCCCCTGTGCGTCCTTATAGTAGAGGGCAATTTGGACGCGCTGAGGGAGTTTCCCGTCAAAGATCGAGGCAGTGGAGTCCCACCGCTCCCAATCCCGCCCCCGGGCATCGTAAAAGGTAAAGTCCAGACCCCACATCCCCGCATCGAGAAGGTAGGTGTCCCCCCCCTCATCCACCTGATCATCGGGGGTGACGTCCTCTCGCATCACGAGGGCGGGCTCATCCGTCTCCGGATCAAGGGTTATAGCATACCCGATCTCCTTCAAACCCCTGGCCGGGCCCTTCACAGGGAAGGCGGTCGTGGTGAAAGACAAGGTATCCCGAGGCAAGCCGTCCTCTTCTCTATCTTCACCGATAAAGGCATACTGAATGCTGGAATTCTCTTGCTCGGCGGGGAGGTAGGCACAGCTTATCTCCTGCGCAATATGGTTGAGAATAAGCCTGGCCTTGCGGTAGACATCCCCCCCCTCGGTGCTGATCTCCATGGTCTTGAGGCTCCCGGCGAAGGCACCGTAGATGATCGCCATGATCAGCGCCAGGATGCCGGCGGCGACCATTACTTCTACGAGGGTAAACCCTTTATTCTTGAGCAATAACATAGGTGACGAGCCTCAGGTCACGATCTCGATCCCCTTCCTTCCACAGGATGAGGACCGTAATCTTTTTCATCCCCTCAGTCGCGCTCTCTTCCACCATCTGCTTCCACTTCAAGGGGGGAATCGCTTCTGGCACCTCCCCTTCTTCCTCTCCGATGGGCAGCCTCTCCTGGGCGATCAACCCTGCCATCCGCTCCTGTGCCACGAAGGTCGCCTTGGTGATGATCCGCGCCTCATTGCCCATAGTGATACTGGCGGCCTGCTGGGAGAAGATGATGACCAAGGTGATGGCGAGGATCGCCAGGGCAACCATCACCTCCAAGAGGGTAAACCCCTGCTCCCTCATTCTTCCTCCTCCGTTACATAGCCTTCATAGACCTTTACGTCGCCGGTGAGGTACAGGAGTTTGAGGGTAACTATCGAGCTCCCCTCCATATGGATGAGGGTATCTTCCACCCATCCCGTGGGGAAAAAGTCGGTATAGGCCTCTCCTTCTTTGTAGACCCCGCGGGGTGTGCTGATCTCTTGAAACCGCACCCCTTTGGGTAGGTGCAGGGGACGGATGAGGATCTCCTGTTCTTCTATGAATTCCCCCTCCTCGCCTTGGCGGCTCACCCAGCAGCGCCCCTCGTCGAGGTCATAGTGTAATCGATACGGGGTCCTTGTCGAGGCGGACATGCCGGTCAGATACCGCACCAAACCCCTGATCTGCCTGATGGCCTTATTGGTATCACCATGAGAGAGAAAAGCCCCGATCCTGGGGATAACAAGCGTAGCAAAGAGGGCCACGATGAAGAGGACGACAACCAGCTCGAGGAGGGTGAAGCCTTTCCTATTCTTCCAGGTCCCAATTCTCGACATCGGCATACTTCCCCTCCCCCCCATCCTCGCCGTCGGCGCCGTAGGACTCCAGGTCGAAGTCGGAACTGTGAGACCCGGGAGCAATGTAGACATAGGGGTTGCGCCAGGGGTCGCGAGGAACCTTTCCCTTCTCCAGGTACCCCCCTTCTCTCCATCGCTTGGGAATTGGCTCTATGGTGGGTTTTTCCACCAGGGCGGTGAGCCCTTGCTCGGTGGTGGGGTATTCGCCGTTGTCAAGATAGTAAAGCTTGAGAGACTGTTCGAGCTGCTCGATCTGCATCTTTGCCTTGAGTTGTTTGGCCTCCTCAGGCCTCCCCATAATCCGCGGGATGATGAGCCCCGCTAGAATCCCCAGGATGACCACCACCACCATAAGCTCAATAAGGGTAAATCCTCTCGTATCTCGCACCATCATATGCCCCCCCTTATCTTAAAGAAAAATAAAGTGTTATCCTCCTTGCTTCTCACAGGAAGTCAGATACGAAAAACTGCTCAGCCGGGCAGGCCCCGGGTGAACTCCAGCCAGCGCCCCCTCTGTTCTGCATCCATCTGTGCCAGCAGCACGCCGGCTTCGAAAAGATAGGAAGAACCGATCGGTGCCATCTTGAACCAGAGGACCTTGCCTGTGCCCATGAGCGAGCCGCCATCAGCCGGGAGCTCCCACTCGAGTTCCAACCCCCTCCCCTTTTTCATGGCATCGGTAAAGACGTGAAAGCCGTCCACCATGATCCGACTCACCTCTATTACAAAGCCGTCATCTGCCAAGTCCCGTGTACTCCCCTCTGTCCACGAGGTGAGCCCCTGCCCTTTAGCGAGGTCACAGAGCCTTATCTTTACCGACATCAAGACCTTCGTCTTGAAGAATCTCCCCTTCTCTACCTCTCTTTTTCTGCGCAGCCACTTCATCATATGCATCCCTGTATTTTCACACAGTAACGCATATTATGGGGAGAAGTCAATCCTTCGACCTGCACTCAGGAATAGGGGTTCAGGATTGATCCTGCGGCGTTTCTGTACCACGCCCTCAAAGCTAGGCGTTTGGCTGCTCTCGGCCATGAGCTCGGGCCAAATGGAGCTCACGTTAAAGTCCTGGCGCCGCATGGGTCAATAATATTAAGGTCTTTTAAAGCAGTAATAAGGATGGGAATGAATGCAGCAGGTATAAGGGAGGGATGCAGGAAATGCATCCCTCATCGGCTCGCCAAAGGATATCCTCTGTATTACTGAAGGGCCTGAGCTGCCTTCTTGTACTTGTCGATGGCGCCTAAAAAATCACCCCCGCTGAACAATACATCACCCCCATCAAAGAACTCAGTTGCCTTCACGACGTCGGGGTGTGTTGCGCCCAGGTTCGCTGCTGCCTCAGTGATGGTGAGGAGGACCGCGGTCCGGGCATAATCCGTGACCAGGGCCTGGAGCTCAGTGGTGTGCTTACCCTGGATGAAAACGCTCAGCAAGTAACGGCCTGATCCCGGCGATCTTTTCGAAATCCTGATCCTGGTGCAGGAGAAGCGCCCCTGCCTCCATGGCCAGCTGGGCTATACAGCAATCGATAGGGCTGCTGATGGTGATACCTCCTCTTCGAAGATCAAAGTAGATTCGCGCCGCTTGCGGCCAGGTCTCATCTGTCGCCTCGAGATAGTACTGAGTTGAAAGATACCCATCAAGTCGGCCCCATTCCCCTTCGTCCTTGGCACCTTGGAGGAGCTCGAGCTGGGTAAATCGGCTGAAAACACCAATGTCCGCCCCGATCCGCTCGCGAAGGGCCTGAACTATCCTCCCTGTTTTATCTCTGAGGACATCAACCCAGACCGAGGTATCAATGAGAATCATCCACCTATCTTCCTCATTTTTTTATGGTCATACCCCTCGTAAAACTCGACGGAACCGGCCAATTCTGTCATATCTTTGCGCTTTCTGAGGCGGATCAATTCCCGCAACGCCTCGTGAACCAGGTCCTTTTTGGTACGCGCCCTGCTTATTGAAAAGGCCTCTTCCAGCAATGCGTCATCGATAACTATATTGGTCCTCACGATTTCCTCCTTATGTGTATAATATACACATTATACACTAACTAGGTGTATTGTCAAGGGGAGAAACGGAGTACTAACTCAGAAAATAGACATCTAGGTCAAAGGATTAGTAGGATTACTCGAAAATAGGGGCCAAATACGCCATCCCTCCTTAAGCTGTCCATACATGAGATGAGCAAGGGTAATCTCAGAGAGAAACCTGGATCACTGTAACGTCCTTCACCCCCCCCGTTGATACCGCCGCACAGCCTCGTTGTGCTCTCTGAGGGTTGCGGAAAAGTGATGTGACCCGTCATTGCGTGAGACGAAATAGAGGTATTTGACTGGTGCTGGATACAGGGCTGCCTTGATGGATGACCTCCCGGGATTGGCTATGGGGCCGGGGGGGAGTCCCCGGAAGAGATAGGTATTATAGGGAGTCCGCGTTTCGAGGTCTCTCTTTCTCAAATTGCCGTCGAAGTCCTTGATACCATAAATAACGGTGGGATCACTCGCAAGAGGTATTCCATGCTTCAAACGATTGTGGAAGACAGCGGAGATGAGGGTGCGCTCATCAGGGAGCCCTGTCTCCTTCTCGATGATGGAGGCAAGGACAACAACTTCACGATCCGTCATCCCCAATTCAGCAGCCCGCTGGGAGAAATCTGGGGTATAGACCCGCTTGAATTTTCCCACCATTGTCTTGATCACCTCCTGCGGGGCTACTTCTTTGGAAAAGAGATACGTGTCCGGAAAGAGATACCCCTCCACGCTCTCTCCTTCTATGCCCAGCATGGCATCGAAATCTGATGAGAAGGCCGCCTGGAGAAACTCCTCCTGTTCCGTGATAATGCCCAGCTCTGCTAATCGAACGGCGATCTGTCGGACCGTATACCCCTCGGGGATAGTAACCCGATATTTCACCACATCCCCGCTCACCAGCTTGTGCAGGATCACCGAAGGGGTCATGGCGGTATTCAGCTCGTATTCCCCGGCCTGCACGCTTCCCGCGACCCCCAAAACTCTCGCCATGAGAGAAAAGCTCGTGGGACTCCGCAGCAACCCCTCTGCATCGAGGGTTTGCACCACCTCTTGAAAGGTGGATCCCTTCGGGATCAACACGCGCTTTTCCTCTCCCTGGAATGTTGGGGGAAGGATAAGAGAAAAGAGGATATTCAGCAAGAGAAAAAGGACGAGGGACAATACCGCCAAAGAACCCAGTTTTGACAAACGGCCCTTCATCAATGCGCCTCTTCCTCATGATTTTCCAGGCTGTCGAGATACCCCTGCAAGATAAGGACAGCAGCTATCTTGTCGACGACCTTTCGCCTCTTTCTTCTTGAGACATCTGCTTGGATAAGCATCCGCGTTGCCTCTGCGGTAGTCCACCGTTCATCCCAGAGGATAATGGGAATGGATAATGATTCCTCCAGCTTGCTCACGAAGGACAAGATCTTTTGTGCACCTTCCCCCAACGAACCATCCATATTCTTGGGGAGTCCTACAACGACCTCGGAGACCTGCGAAGCATCGATAAGCTCCTGTATGGCCCCAATATCATCATCCGCACCGCGTCTCTGCAACACCGTGAGCCCCTGAGCGGTGCATCTCAATGCGTCGCTGGCGGCAATGCCGATCCTCTTCTCACCGATATCGAGCCCGAGAACTTTCATGTAGCCTCTCAGATTGCCTCTCAGATTGCCTCTCAGAGGCACAATAGCACCTCCTCCCAATTTTTTCCAGATGTTTGATTTCTTGCTTGACAAAAGGGGGTATTTGTAATAAATTGCACAAAGTCGTCGATAGAAAATTAAAGACTCCGAAAAAAAAGAGAATTCTTATAACATCATAAAATTACAAGAGAAGGAGGTATGTCGTATGGATTTCGGACTGACTGAAGAACAGGCAATGTTACAGGATATGGCACGGGATTTCGCCCAAAACGAAATCGCTCCTACGGTAGAGGAGGACGAGAAAAAAGACATATACAATGAGAAGCTTGTCAAGAAGATGGCAGAGCTCGGCCTTTTTGGTTGTATCGCCCCGGAGAAATATGGGGGCAATGAGATGGGGCACCTCGCCGCCACCATTGCCACCATAGAGATCGCCAAGGAGAGTCCTTCCTACGGAGTCTCCTTTAACATCCAGATGAACGCCATTCAGAGCGTGCTGCTGGCATTTGGGACGGAGGAACAACAGGCACAATATATCCCCCCCCTTATTACTGCAGATGCGTACGGATGCTTCGCCTTGACCGAGGCGGACACCGGTTCGGACGTCGCCGCCATGCGGACCACGGCCCAAGAGGTGAACGACGGCTATATCTTAAATGGCAGCAAGATGTGGATCTCAGGTGTCCCGAATGCAACGGTGGGGATCATCTTCGCCATGACCGATCGTGAGAAAAAGCACCGTGGGATGACGGCATTCATGGTCGACATGAAGAGTCCCGGTATAGAACAGCGTGCAATTACGGAAAAGCTGGGACTTCACAGCTCTCCCACAGGTGAGATTATCCTCGAGGACGTAAAGGTACCCAAGGATGCCGTAGTCGGCAAGCCGGGCGATGGTTTCAAGATCGCGATGACTATGCTCGACCGAACGCGGCTCTCCTGCGCTGCCAGGTCTGCCGGGGTGGCTGAAAAATGCTTTGAACTCGCCAAACAGTATGCCAATGAACGAATCCAGTTTGGTCAGCCCATTATCCAGTTTCAGATGATCCAAGATCAACTCGCCAGGATGTGGTGTGAACATGAGGCAGCAAAACTCCTGGTCCTCAGAGCTGCCTGGATTGTGGACAACTTGGAGAAGGTAGGAGGTAGACCGACTCTGTATATCTCCACAGCCAAATATTACGGTGCAGAGGCAGCAGTGATGGCGGCCAATGAGGCAATGAAATTATACGCATCATACGGTTATGGAACCGAGTATCCGATAGAGCGATACTACCGAGACGCCAAATCCTATCAGAGCGTTGAAGGAACCTCGAACATACAAAAGGTCATCATCGCTAGAAATTTCATAGAAAAAAAGGAATAACTATGGACGTGACCGTACCCATGGTAGGAAAGATAGTCAACGTCATGGTCAGCGTTGGCGATTCGGTGAAGGAGAATGATCCGGTAGCCACGTTAGAGGCCATGAAGATGGAGATGCCGGTGGTTGCCCCTGAGGCGGGCGTTGTGAAAGCGATTAATGTAAAACCGGGGGATGAGGTAACCTCGGACACCATTCTCATGGTTATCGAGTAAACCACTGTCTTTTCGGAGAAGGGAGGTGAGACGTAGATGAAATTGGAGGGAAAAGCCGCTGTCGTTACGGGAGGCGGCAGAGGAGTGGGGAGAGCCATATCCCTCACCTATGCCAAAGAAGGTGCCGATGTGGTCGTCAATTACGTCTCTAACCCCAAAACAGCCCAGGAAGTTGTGGATGAAATCCAAAAAATCGGTCGCACAGGCATAGCTATCCAAGCGGATGTGGCAACTGATACGGGAGCAGCAGCAGTTGTGCAGGCGGCGATTGATAATTTTGGGAAACTTGATATCCTTGTTAATAATGCGGGATTCACACGACCGGCCATGCTCCATAAGATGACCGAGGATGAGTGGAACGCGGTATTGGATATCCACCTGAAAGGTCCGTGGCTGTGCGTCAAGCATGCGAGTAAGTATATGATGGAGCTAAAAAAGGGCTCGATCATTAATGTAACCTCTGTCGCAGGCCTTGTGGGTACGGTCGGTCAGATCAACTACAGCGCTGCCAAGGGGGGAATCATCACCCTTACCAAATCCGCTGCGCGGGAGCTCGCGCGACATGGAATCAATGTCAACTGCATCTCACTGGGGATTGTAGCCACCGAGATGACGGAAAAGATCAGGACTGATACCAAACTTGCAGAGATCTATATGAAGCGCATCCTGTTGAACCGCTTCGCCGAAGCAGAAGATATCGCGCCGGCCTTTGTCTTTTTTGCTTCTGAGGATGCGCGCTACATCACGGGCCAGGTCCTGTGCGTCGACGGCGGATATGGAATGACCTAAATCACCTTTAACGAAGAAGGAGGAGAAAAATGCCAGGAGTACCCGATAAGATTCAAACATGGCAGATGGTTCAACCATGGGCAAAAGACAAAGAAAGCGGAAAGGTTACCGAAGGAAAGCTCGAAAAGACCGAAATCCCTGTTCCAGAATTACAGGCAGGTGAGGTCTTGGTTGAGGTGGCGGGTTGTGGGGTCTGCCATACTGATTTGGGTTACTTCTTCGACGGGGTTCCTACTGTATCCAAGCCCCCTCTCACCCTAGGCCATGAGATCAGCGGCGTGGTCGTGGCCGGCGATGAAAACTGGATCGGCAAAGAGGTCATTATCCCCGCCGTCATGCCCTGCAGGCAGTGTTACCTCTGTAAGACCGGCAGGGGGAATCGTTGTCTCTTTCAAAAGATGCCGGGTAACAGCCTTGGGATCTACGGGGGTAATTCGAGTCACATTCCAGTTCCCTCAATCGATTTGTGCGAAGTGCGGAACCGAGGAGAGTTCGAACTGGCTGAACTGGCCGTGGTGGCTGATGCCGTTACCACGCCGTATCAAGCCGCCAAAAGAGCTGACCTGCAACCAGGTGACAATGTCATCGTCATCGGTGCGACCGGTGGCGTCGGCGTCCATGTGGTACAGACTCTAAAGGCCCTCGGTGCAAAGACCGTCATCGGTATCGCCAGAAATCCGGAGAAGCTCAAGAGGGCCCTTGAGTACGGAGCGGATTTCGTCATCAGCTCTGTTGATAAAGAGCCCCGCGATATACAGAAGGAATTCAGAGGGCTGTGTAAAGAAAACGGGATTGAGTCTGGTTACGGCTGGAAGATATTCGAGGTATCAGGCAACAAAGCCGGGCAGGATATCGCCCTGACCCTGCTCTCTTTTACCGGCAAGCTGATCGTGGTGGGTTTCGGTATGGCCAAAAACGAGTACAGCATTTCTCGTCTCATGGCCTTCGATGCAGAAATAATAGGCACGTGGGGCTGCCTCCCTGAATACTATCCCATCGTCCTCGATATGGTCTTAAGCGGTAAGATCCAGTTGAAGCCCCTCGTCGAAAAGAGACCCATGAGCACCATCAGTGCGGTGTATGATGAGGTCCATAAGGCAGGATCACCTGCCAAGAGGATCGTATTAACGCCAGATTTCTAATTAAAATTTTAAAGAAAAGGAAAGGAGATAACTTATGTTACCAAATTGGTGGCCAAGAGACAATGAAGCAAAAGATCACAATTTGTGGGGGGATGAATTCTTTGGAACCGAACCTCCATGTACCATGTACGAAAAAAAACCAATGATCGATCCCAAAACCGGGGAAACGGTTGAAGGTCTCTATACGGCTTGGATCACGCTCAACAACCCTGCCCAATACGGCTCCTATACCACCGAGATGATCAAAGGCGTTATCGCAGGAATGCATAAGGCTTCTATGGAGAGAGACGTTGTCGCTATCGTCTTCACCGGTATGGGAGACCGAGCGTTTTGCACAGGTGGAAACACCAAAGAGTACGCCGAGTACTACACCCTGAGGCCCATGGAATACATGCAGTACATGGACCTTTTTTCCGGGATGATCGACGCCATCCTCAAGGCCCGCAAACCCGTCATCTGCCGTGCCAATGGTATGAGGATTGCCGGCGGACAGGAGATCGGCCAGGCATGTGATTTTACTGTGGCAGCCGACACCGCAACCTTTGGTCAGGCCGGCACGCGACATGGGTCAACGCCCACCGGCGGTTCAACAAACTTCTTGACCTGGAACCTCTCTATGGAGCACGCCATGTGGCAATCGGCCTCGAATGAACAATGGAGCGCCTATAAGATGGAGCGCCTCGGTGCTATTACCAAGGCCCTCCCCATCAAGAAAAATGCCGACGGTGAGTGGGTGCGTGATCCTCGGGTCATCACCGACAAATACGTTGATAATGGAGAGATCGTTTACGGCGAATTCAAGAAGGGGGCAGCATACAAAGAGGGACAGGATGCAGTCAAGCAGCTTGAAACCGATTGGTCGCTCCTTGACGGGCATGTCAATCAGATGATCTGGACACTATGCCAAACCACCTATCTCTGTCTGATGACCACGTTAGAAAGCGTCAGGATGAGGAAGAAATTCTTCTGGGATCTTGAAAAACAGTATCAGCTCTACTGGCTCGCTGCCAATATGAATACCGAGGCCTTCCTCGGCTTCAATGCCTTTAATGTCAGTAGCCAAAAGCTATCGCAAACGCGCGAGATTGATTATGCCGAATACCGTCGCCAACTCGCCCAACTCACACCGTACCCCGATCTCGTGGAGAAGGTCTTTCCGAAAAAGAAATAAATAACACCTCACCACCACAAAAAGAGCCGGGAGCAGTTCTTATCAAAGCTCCCGGCTCTCACCTTCTCATTCTTTTCAGCAATGGTTAGACTTTCATTTCTAAATGTAACATATCACCCTTTTGAAATCCGATTTTGTCAAAGAAGTGCAACCGATCATATTCCTTCCAATTGACAAAGGTGTAAATGGTATCCACGCCGACCTTCTTTAAGTTGGCGACCATCTCTTTAAATAAGATCCTGGCTATCCCTTGCCGCTGGTACTGTGGGTGCACGCCTATAATATCGATCCAGCCCACCGTGTCAGGGACACCATACTCCCATCCACTGGCATCTCCGAGGATAAAACCAACTACCGTGCCATTCAACTCCGCCACCAACGAGGCCATAGGCGATCTGTTTTCCGAGAGCTCTATCTTCATGCTCCAGTACTCGGGCCGCTCCTTCCCCATGATCGCCTTGTCTATCTCCACGATGGCATCCAGATCACCGTACGCCAGGGCCCTTATCTTGACCGGCCCTAAAAGATCCATCGCTTCTTCTCTCCTTTACGTTGTGAGTATCTATACTTGCAAGTATAGCGGGGCTTGGCAACCTGTCAAGAAAAGGTCTTCAGGTTGAGCGTAACTCTCATCTGTTTTATGGGCAAGGAGAAAATAGTAAAATTAAGATAAATTATTATGTTAAGCAGATAACATATTGTAATATTTAACTATATTTGCTAACAAAAGAACATGTGTAACAATGACATGAGGTGTGCTCTGTGTCTTATACGTTCTTTGTTATGACTGCTGGTTGACAGTACTTACCAAAAAGGAACAATACGTAACAAAATATCAAGTCAGCCGCTATCCCATAAATTATTACTTCCGCAATCCCTGCTGAAAGACCCTCTCTGCCTTCTCAGCAGCACGCTCAGACCTGGCAGCGGCAGCCTCAGCCCTATCACTTGCTGCCTCAACCCTATCTGCTGCCGCCTCGACCCTTGCCGCTGCTGCCTCAGCCGCCTTCATCGCAGCCTCCGCTGCCTCCCTGTCTTCCCTGACCTGCTTGTTCATCGTGCAGCCGGTAGCAAGGGCCACACTTAAAACCAGCAAAAGAACAATAGCGGTTTTTTTGAGCAATGTCCTCCTGTCCATATCACCCCTCCTTATATGAATGTTTTAACCGTAACATATCATAACCTTCTTTCACGATAATTTCAAGAGTGACTCTGATGGACTCATCGGGGAGCTGGCATTGTTCCCAGAACAATGTAAGTAACATGGAGGATTTATGATCAAACACAGCAATATTGCAGGGATATGTTAGTCACCAATGTCTACTGTCTCTAACATCTAGTCACTCCTGCGCTCTAGAGAGACAACCACAGTATCAATCGTGACGAGCTTTATCGAAATTACCCCTACCCGTACGAACGTTTCCAACCATCTGAGTGAGTAATAGCTCCAGGTTCACAGACAGCCACGCACGGTACAGGGTCGATACTGAAGCCAGGCTTGCACGGTGCGCAGGTATAGCGAATCTTCTTACGGTCCTCATCTTTCACGTGAGCAACGTGCTCTTCGCTCAAGGGATCAAATTCATCTTCACCCACCTCAAGCGCATGGGCAGGACATACCGCTACACATGCGCTGCACCCATTGCACTTTTCTGTATCAATAATGAGAAACCAGTCACCTGATCCATCCTTAAAACCATAAAATGCCTTCATGATAGTATCCCTTTAGGTTTTTCGGACGCTCTTTACCTTCCCCTTGCTCACCATAGCATGTGCAAAGAGAGCGGCACCCACGGCACCGGCGATCTGGGTGTCGAATGGATAGTCTTTATACTCAGGCTTATACCAAACCTTCTCAGCGGTCTTGATACCCAGTTCCTTCTCAAGCCTTTTGACCACCCCTTCGTTTTTGGCAATACCACCTGTTATAACGAATTTCTCCTGGACACCGAGACGGTGCAGTAATGCCATGATCCGATGGGCCATAGCGGCACAGTACGAAGCCATGACTTGGTTTTCAGGCACGCCCTGTTCCAGCAGACCAAGCACCTCACTCTTGGCAAACACCACACAGGTGCTGCTGATCATTTCCGGTTCCTCATCGATCTGGAAGGAACGCGGCCCGATCTCCCACACGGGTACCTGTATGAGGTCGGCAAAGACCTCCATCCCTCGTCCGGTACCGGCAGCGCACTTGTCATTCATCATAAAGTTGAGGACCTTGCCCTTTTCATCACAGTTGATGGCCTTACAATCTTGGCCACCCATATCCATAATTGTTCGCACTGCAGGACCATACATAAAATGTGCCCCTCGTGCATGACAGGCAATCTCAGTGATGGTCCGCTGAGCCATGGGAACATTCACCCTGCCATAGCCGGTTCCGATGCAGTAATCAAGGTTCTCTTCAGTCACATCGGTCTGCTCCAAGGCGATGTTCAGCGCTTTCCGTGCGCTATCAGGACTATCAAAACCGGTGCGTGTGCTCCCAAAAGAATACAACTCGCCATCAACAAGAACCACTCCCTGTGAGCTCACAGATCCCACATCAACACCAGAGGTGATGATTTTCCCCTGCTTCCAATTGATATGGGGATTGACCCATGTACCCTCAGGCCATCTCCAGAACTCTTTTTTTGCTTCCTCAACCATCGTGCTTTGCCTCCCCCTTTACCTTTTCTTCTCATACACCTGCTGCGGCCATATCAGCTGACCCCAGGGCACCCATGTATTCCGGGTCTTCAGGCACGATAAGATCCATATCAATTTCTTTTTTCAGTGCATCAACAAATCCGTCATTTTTCGCCACGCCGCCTATCATCACAACATCTTGTTCCAATCCTACGACACGCGCTACTGAGGCGATCCTTCCTGCGATGGCATCATGTACGGCCTTGGCAATATCCTGTTTCGCGATCTTCTGATGAATGAGTGAAACCACCTCGGATTCTCCAAAGACGGCGCACTGAGCATTCATGGGAATCGATTGGTTGGAGGTCAAGGAAAGTTTTGCCATCTCCTCCACGGTAATCTCCAGTGCCCGAGCCATGGTCTCGACGAACGTGCCGGTGCCGGCCGCACATTTCTCATTGACAGCAAAATCAAGGACCCTTCCCTTCGGGCTTACCTTGATGGCCCTTCCCTCTTCGGCACCCACATCAATAACGGTCCGTGCTGAGGGGATCAAACGGTTGACACCCCTGGCATCAGCCGCTGCATCGGGAATCACGCTATCGGCAAAGGAGACACGTTTGCCTGCACTGCCTGTAGCAATGACACTTCCTACATCCTCTCTTTTCATTCCGGCTTTTTTGAGCGTTTCATCATACAAATGTTCAGCCTCCTCAGCCTTGTGAATTCCCATTGCAGCTTCTCCTTTTGCCAGGATTTCACCACCCTTCAGAATGATGACGTGGGCATTTTTCCCCCCAACATCTATTCCTACCGCAATCATCCGTGTCCTCCTTGCAACGCTGTCTCTTTATCAGCCATCGTTATGTGACCTTTGTAACCCCTGAATACTCAATAACGTACAGTTCGTTATTCCATCTATAGTGAGATAAGAGGACATCCAGCTGCAGTCCAGGCGACGAACCTCTTTGAGCAGCATTGCCGAGCTGAGTGGAATCCGGGTAACTGAGAAATGTTGATATTTTGGGGTTAGCGGGTTTCCATTCAAGTTCCGGAATGGGGGATTCGCGCCAGAGGCGCGGCAAGTCGTCTGAGTGGCTAGCTCAGCTCGGCATTCGCGCCGCCGTCTCCTCTCATCTATTTCATTTTCTCTTTTTACGCCGTCCGCACCTGTCTGTTGTAATAGGCGGCGAGAACATGTTGATGACAAAACAGTATTAATCGTTGCCTATTCCTCTGACTCGGGCAAGAAATGATGGTGGAATGTCGGGCAAAATGGAAAACATTCTTTAATAACTGCAATCGGCAAAGCGATATAGCATTCTAGGACATGTTCGGCTTATCCTGCTTTTAGCTCCTTGAATTTCTCAATCAGAGTAGGCAAGATTTCTTTATGATCCGCAACGATACCGAAGTGGGCTACATTGAAGATATTAGCCTCCTTATCCGAATTGATAGCAACAATGTACTTTGACCCCAAACAGCCGGCGATATGCGCCATGGCGCCCGAGAGACCTACCGCTATGTATAGTTTCGGGCTGACCACCTTTCCGCTCTGGCCCACCTGGAGCGTCGCCGCTGCCCAACCCTCATCACAGGCAACCCTCGTAGCACCAACAGCGCCACCCAAAATATCAGCCAGTTCCCGGAGCTTTCCGAAGTCTTGAGCATTGCCCATGCCACGCCCACCAGCAATAACAACCTCAGCGTCTTCCAGCCTCACACCTTCTACCTCTTCTTTTATCCTATCGACAACCTTGACTTTAATCGCCGCAGGGTCGATCTTGTCTTCTACAGGAATAACCTTACCCTGCCGGGAGTCATCACGCTCTGCCGGGGGCACTGTTTTTGGTCTCACCGTAGCCATCTGAGGACGTGCAGTCTTTGAGAGCACCGTTGCATGAGCGTTACCGCCAAATACGGGCCTCGTCGATACCAGGAGCTTGGTCGCGGGGTCAATGGATAATGCCATGGATTCCATAGCGAGCCCGCCCCCTAAGCGACCATTGAGTCGCGGTGCTAAATCACAACCGATATCGGTATGGCCAAGCAGCACAATAGAAGGAAGCACTTTCTTGCACAGATTTGCCGCTACCTGAGTGTATGCATCTGAGTTATAATTCTCCAGGAGACTGTCTTCGGCAACGTAGACATTGTCAGCCCCATAAGCAATCGCCTCCTGCCCCACGTCGCCTATGTTGCTGCCCATTAAAAGGGCACTTAATTCCTCACCCAGATCATCGGCGAGCTTTCTTCCGATTCCCAGAAGTTCTATGGTGATTGGCGCTAATTGCCCATCGGCGATCTCACCACAAACCAACACACCTTTACTATCCATTGAATATCCTCCCTTCAGTCTATAATCATTTCAGCTCATTAAGCTTTACGGCTAAATTGACGGCAGCTTCACTGGAAGTAGCCCCGGTAATGATCTCACACTCGGTCTTTCGGTCTGGAACAGAGAGACCGGTGATTTCTGTATGGGCGTTATCCGTGCCCAACTGCGAGGCTTCAGCTCCAATATCCTGCGCCGTCCAGACCGGAATCTGCTTTTTCCGAGCAATCATGAGGCGCATTCCCGCAGGAAGACGAGGGAGCCCAATCTCGCTGCTGACGGTAACCAGGCTTGGCAAAGGAGCTTCCAGTACTTCATAGCCATCACTCACGATCCTCTTTACTTTAATATTCTTGTCCGCTGCCTCAATATCACAGGCGAGGGTAACGATAGGGATGCCCAGTATTTCGGCCAAGATAGAGCCAACCTGGCCAGCACCCCAGTCAGCTGCCTGTCTTCCACACAGGACGAGGTCATAACCGCCGATTTTTTCGATAGCTTTACTCAGGACATAGGCGATACCAAAGCTATCCAGGTTTTCGAATGCTGCATCACTAAGAACAAAACCATCGTCGGCCCCCATAGAAATGGCGTGCTTTATCACGTCAGCAGCTTTCTCCGACCCCATGCTTATCACGGTTATGTTCCCTTTGTGCGTATCCTTGAGCCGGCATGCCGCTTCAACTGCTCGTTCATCATATACACTTATCACAGGCGGCACTCCGGGGGGAGGAATAACCTGTTTTGTCTCTGGGTCAATCTTGAATTTAGCCGGCGGTATCTCTGGGTCTAGTACTTGTTTCACACAGACGATAATATTCATGCTCATCTCCTCTCGTCATTAAGCTTACTTCATTGTTGCTTCAACTACCTCGATGAGATCTTTGGCTTGTAACGAATCCTTTATACCCTTATGTTCGATGCCCTCCTCGAGCATCTGTAAACAATAAGGACATGATGTCACGACGGTATCAGCCCCCGTCTCGATAACTTCTTCTATGCGGATGTGATTGATCTTTGTTGTCCCTGGCTGTTCCTCAATCCACAGATGCCCGCCGCCACCGCCGCAACAAAAGGTCGTCTTTTTCGAGCGTTCCATTTCCCTCAGTTGTGCTTTTGGGATATCCTGGAATATCCGGCGCGGCTCCAAATATACTTCATTATACCGGCTTAAATAGCAGGGGTCATGGTATGTAACGATAGCATCCAGCTCTTTGGTAAGTTTCAACGTACCCTGACTCACTAAATTAGCGATGAGCTCGGTATAGTGTACGACCTTGAAATCTCCGCCGTACAGCGGGTACTCATTCTTCATGGTATTATAGCAGTGGGGACATGAGGTAATAATCTTTTTAATATTGTAGCTTTTCAACAGTTCAATATTTTCCTCCGCCAGGATCTGGAACTGGAAGTCATACCCTGCCCTTCGCGCCGGGTCGCCGCAACAGGTCTCCGCTTCTCCTAAGACCGCGAAATCGACTCCGGCCGCTTTCAGCACCCTCGTCAAGGAAAGAGTAGCATTGACATTACGATCAATCAGAGCGCCGGTACAACCCACCCAGAACAGGGTATGAGCGCTATCACCAGGAGACAATATGTTGAGTTCCAAGTCTTGTGTCCAGTCGCCCCGTAGCCTCAGCGACTGTGCACCGGACCATGGGTGTCCGCGTGACTGCATATTTCTGAGCATAAGCTGGGCGCTCTCCGGCATCTTACTCTGCGCCATCACCAGGTTTTGCCTGAGCTCGATTATCTTGCGGATATGTTCTATACCAACCGGACATACCTCCTGGCAGGCACCACAGGTGGTGCAGGCCCAGATCTCGTCCTCGGTTACCACATCACCGATCAGGGTCTTGTTTTGGCCTTTCGCAGATTCCCCCGTATCACCGGCGAGCAATCCAGGACCCGCCTCCAGCAAATGCTCTTTCAAGTTGTGAATTACCTCTTTTGGTGAAAGGGACTTGCCGCTCACCTGGGCAGGGCAATTGACATGGCACCGGCCGCATACGGCACAGGCATAGAGGTCAAGCAAGTCCTTCCAGGTGAAGTCCTGAATCTTTGATACGCCGAAGGCCTCTGTCCCTTCAGGATCTTCGATAGCTTCAAGAGGAATGGGCTCAAGCACTACGTTAGGTCCTATGGGTTTGAAGAATATATTGGGCCCTGCAGCAAGGACATGCAGGTGTTTGGAGCGTGGGATATACACCAGAAAGCCAAGGATCAAGGCGTAGTGAAGCCACCAAGCCCCATGAGAAACCGCTGTCAGCGTGCTTTGGGAGATGTCGGTGCCGGAGAGGAAGCGAGCGAACGCCGCTCCCAGAGGTGGCCATGCGGCGCTTTCACCGGAGCCTGCTATACCGAAGCCCTCGATGCAAAAATGCAGCGCCATAAGGCTGAAGACCATAATCATAATAACACCTGCCTCGACGTTTATCTCCAGTCTTTCGGGCCTTATGACATAACGCCTAATAGCTGCCCAGACTATAGCTATGATGACGAAAACCCCGGCAATATCCAGAATGGAAGCATATACCGTCTCAAAAGTGGTGCCCATGAGCACCGCGTGTAGGCCAAAACCTTCTGCCAAGCCAATGAAGACGATATAGCTGATTAAGAAAAAGCCAAAACCCCAAAACATGAGGGCGTGTCCGAGTCCGGCAAGGTCCTTGCGGGTCACGCTTCTCAAGCTGCACCACTGAGGGATAACCTCGAACAGCATGTTTTTGATGCGCAGCCCTATTCTGCCGAAGCGGTTCTCCTGTTTCCCCAAGGACATAAGGCGCAAGAGGACATAGACCCTTTGCACAAATAAGCCGAAGGCGATAATGAACAAGACCCAAAATATGGCATAGCCCGGTATGCCCCAGTAGGTCGCGCTAACCGGCGACATGAACACCTCCTATCCGATTACGAGGCTGTTTTTTTGAAATGCCCCAATCCTGTTATCTTTTATTTTGCACCAGCAGTCAAGTGAAAAAATAAACAAACGACAATCTTCTTTCGTTATCCTTCTTTATCTTCTTTATCCTCTTTTCCCTCTTTACTCTTCTTTCTCACTATCGTTCTTTTGTCTTCAGGAAGAGGAGGAGGAACCGGCTCGCCGGAAATCTTCGTCACCGCACTAAATTTAGGCGGGCACGCTTCAACGCACGTTCCGCATTTTATGCATTTCTCCTGATCAATAACATGGATCTGGTTCTTTGCGCTGATAATCGCCTCCACCGGACATCTCCGAGCACACGTCATACAGGCCTGACACTTCTCCGGATCGATATAGTACGAAACCACATCGGTGAATAGCTTCTCTATTTCATCTGTGGTGAAAAAGGTATCATATTCCGCCGGCTTCTCAAGACGTGTCCCTAGCTTCTCCATTTTCTCCAGCTTAATGTAGGGGACGAGCTTGGTCACTTCCGCAAGTTTGGACTGTAATTCATTGTCATCAAATTTTTCACCTGTGCCTTTGCCAAGCGGTCCTATCTCCTTCACCGTCTTGACAAAGTCATCGACAGATTCGGCAAAAATGTTTCCATCAGCGGCGGACATAAATGCTATCCGTAATCTCTCCGGGTTCAGACCTATATGTTCCATTATTTTTTTAAGGAGCAATACCATGGTGAGCGCATGATAGTTACCATGCGTGACATAATTACATTCATTGAGGTGGCAGCCGCCAATAAATACTCCATCTATCCCGTCCGAGAAGGCCCTCAGAACAAAACCCATATCGACCCTCCCGGAACACATGACGCGAATAAGCCTGATTTCAGTCGAATATTGCAGTCTGGAAACTCCAGCCAGGTCAGCAGCGCCGTATACTCACCAATGGCATACAAAACCTAATATGTTTGGCTTAAAGGCAAGGCCTGTACTCATTCGTTAGCAACTCCTTTGGTATAATCTCGGTTTTATGTGTCTGTATACTGCTACACCTCTCCAACCGCTGCATCGATGGGTTGTACGATCTCTTCCTCTGGAACCGCCGCATCAATTTGGCTCAAAAGCTCTTCATCGGTATAATGCTTGAGCGAAATAGCACCTGTTGGACAGCGTGCATTACAGAGACCATCTCCTTTACACAGGACAGGATTCACTTCAGCCTTTTTGCCTTGTTTTGTTTCGCGAAGTTCCAAGGCACCATACGTGCAGACAGCAACACATGCCCCACACCCCATACACCGCTTCTCATCCACTTCGCATACAGAGCCGGAGGCCACGACGATATCGTGTGAGAGGAGCGTCAAGACTCGGCCTGCAGCTCCATACGCCTGGTTGATCGTTTCCTGTATGAACTTGGGATAGTGAGCCAATCCACAGAGATACACGCCGTCAGTGGCAAACTCGACGGGCCTCAACTTGACATGGGCTTCTTTGAAAAAGCCATCCAGGCTCAATGTCACCTTGAATAAATTGGCTACTTCCTTGGTCGACTCGGAAGGAATAACAGCGGCAGCCAAAGAAATGATATCAGCATCTATTTCAAGTTTGTGACCGATAATATAATCCGTTGCAGTGACTTTGAGAACGGGGCGACCATCCTCCGACTCACCAGGTTCCACCAGAGGTTTGTCATCCGGCTCATAGCGGATGAACTTTACATCGTTAGCTGCCGCTTCCCGATAATAATCCTCATCGAACCCATAGGTCCTGACATCTCGGAAGAGAATGTAGATATCCATTTGGGGGTTGAGCTCTTTCAGCTTCAAGGCGTTCTTCACGGACTCGCTGCAACAAATCCGACTGCAATAATTTCTCTCTTCATTTCGACAGCCTACGCATTGGATCATCACGAGACTTTGTGCGTTAATTACCTTTTCGTCTCCTTTGGCTATCTGCTCTTCCAGCTCAAGGTGGGTCATCACTCGGTCATCTTCTCCGTAAAAATATTCTTCGGGTGTATATACATCAGCACCTATAGCGATGACGGCAGCCCCGTGTTTGATTTCTGTGATCCCTCTTTCAGATTTCACCGTGGTTACGAAATTCCCGATATATCCTGTTGCCTCCGTGATGGTGGCATCATGATATACCTGTATTAAATGGTGTTGATATATTTTTTGTATAAGATCATGCACATAGGCCTGAACATCCAGTCCTTCCAGCGTGGTATGAATCCTTCGCGCGATTCCCCCTAGCTCCGTCTCCTTTTCAACCAGGTGAACCTCATGTCCCTGGTTGGCTATGGAGAGGGCGCTTGTCATGCCTGCTATACCTCCGCCAACCACTAACGCCGCCTTGTTGACCGGCAGTTCAAATTCCTGTAAGGGCTCCAACTGGCAGGCCCGTGCGACAGACATCCGGATTATATCCTTTGCCTTTTCGGTGGCTTCTTCCTTCTCTTTGGAATGGACCCAGGAGTCATGCTCCCTGATATTCGCCATTTCATAATAATATTGATTGATCCCCGCTTCCCGCAGGGTATCCCGGAACAACGGCTCAAGGGTCCTGGGAGAGCAGGCGGCCACGACCACCCGGTTGAGCCCCTTTTCATTTATCGTGTCCGTTATTTCTTTGGCACAATTACTCGCACATGAAAAGAGCTGCTCTTGCGCATAGGCAACATTGGGTAAGGTTTTGCAATATTCAACGGTGGACGGAACATCGACCACCCTTCCGATATTTGCCCCGCAATGACACACAAAGACACCTATCTTCGGTTCCTCCTGAGAGACATCTTTTTCTGGGGGATATACCCGTTCTTGGGAAAGCTTCCCTCGTCTGTAGTCCAGAAGCTCTCCAATGTGGGAACCGGCCCCGCTTGCGCTAAAAACCGATTCAGGGATATCCATAGGACCCTGAAAAGCCCCGCTTACAAAGATCCCGGGCCTCGAGGTCTCCATAGGATTAAAAGGATCCACCTTACAAAAATCGTGCGATTCAAGTTCAATGCCGAATGTATGTGCAATGTCATGCACATCGCGAGGGGGACACAAGCCAACGGATAATACCACCATATCGAATTCTTCTTCTTGTACTCCTTCATCGGGCGTGGAATACCGTATGGTTACATTCTTGGTTTCCGGGATCTCTTTTCCTATGGTTACGTAGCTTCTGATAAATCGAACACCGGGAAGCTCCTCTGTCCTTTCGTAGAATCGCTCAAAATCTTTGCCAAAGGAACGAATATCGTTATGAAATATCGTGCACTCTGCCTCGGGATCGTGATCTTTTGTCAAGATCACCTGTTTCTGGGCATAGGTGCAACATACACCTGAACAATAGCTGTTGCCGCCTTCGATAACCTCTCTGGAACCGACGCATTGAATCCAGGCAATTTTATGAGGATGCTCTTTGTCGGAAGCGCGCAGTATCTCACCTTCGTATGGCCCGGTGGAGCATAACAGCCGCTCATAGTCCATACTGGTTACCACGTTCATATACGTCCCATAGCGATATTCTTTCCTCACCTGAGGATCATACGGCTCAATGCCGGGAGACAGAACTATCGCTCCAACATTGAGTTCCTTTTTCTCCGGCGTTTGGCTTAAATCTATGGCTTCATTCTTACAGACACTTTCGCAAATACGGCATTTCTTCTCTTTAAGGTAAAGACAGCTTTCATCAATATAGGTAATCAGTGGAATCGCCTGAGCAAAGTATATATGCACGGCCTTATTGTTCGATATCTCCTGATTAAATTGATCAGGGTATTGCACCGGGCAGTATTCTACACAGGTAGTACACCCCGTACACTTGTCCTCCAGAATATACCGAGGCTTTTTAGTGAGCGTCACGGTAAAGTTTCCAGCTTCACCTTCTATACTGTCAACTTCAGTATAGGTGAGGACCTCTATATTGGGATGCCGGCCGACCTCGACCAGTTTGGGCGCAAGTATTCAAATGGAGCAGTCATTGGTCGGGAAGGTCTTGTCAAGCTGGGCCATATGGCCGCCAATGGCGGGTGCCTTGTCGACCAGGTAGACCTTAAAGCCGGCATCGGCAAGATCAAGCGAGGCCTGAACACCGCTGATCCCGCCGCCAACAACCATGACATCCCCAAAATTACTGTCTCCAAGACTTGTACACAGTTGTTGAATATTGTCTTTGAGCAATACTTGGTCTTCCACGTTCTATCACCTCATTGGGTTTTATAGTGCTCTAAATCACTTCCTGGAGGATCTCCGTTATGTCCTTAACCTCTATATCATCGGCATGATTTGTGACAAGCCTACTGTCCTCAAGAGCGGTGATGCAATAGGGGCAGGCAGTCGCCAGCACCTCAGCCCCTACATCAAGAGCTTGTTCTACTCTAATATTGGAGAATCTTTCATTCTTTTCGGTTTCCATCCAAACCCTGCCCCCGCCCATGCCGCAACAGAGACTATCTTCCCGTGCATCAGCCATCTCAGCCAGCTCTAAGCCCGGTATCTTCTGTAAGACCCCTCGGGGTTCGTCATATATGCCGTTATGCCGGCCAAGGTAACAGGGATCATGATATGTGACTTTCTTCCCGTACTCTTTGGTGATAGGAAGTCTTCCCTCATTGATCAGCTCAAATAGATATTGGGACATATGGACCACCTCAAAGGTGGCCTTGAATTCGGGATACTCGTTTTTGAAAGTGTGAAAGCAATGAGGTGAAGAAACAAGGATCTTCTTTACACCACTTTCGACAAACGTCTTGATGTTTTCCCGCGCCAAGCGCTTGAATAATGTCTCATTGCCCGCTTTGCGTACACTCTCACCACAGCATTGCTCTTTCGAACCGAGTATCCCAAAATCTACCCCTGCCTTATTGAGGATACCGGCCGTGGCTTGAGCTACCTTCCGTAATCGTGGGTCATAGCTGGGATAGCAGCAAGGAAAATAGAGCAGCTCAGTTTCCTCGGTGAACTCCTTTACCCCCAAGTCTTGAGCCCAGTTTGCCCGGTCATCCGGTTCTTGCCCCCAGGGATTACCGACACTGGCAAGGCTTGTCATGGTACTCCGAAGACTGGGGATACTGGCAGGAACGACACCATCCGGTACCATGAGCCTGCGCAAAGCCCTCATAACGTCGATTATTTCTACGCCTCTGGGGCACCGCTGAGGGCATCTCCCGCAGGTGGCGCAGAGCCATATGTCTTCGGATTCGAAAGGGACGACGCCAAATTTCGCCTGATTGATAATCCTGCGAACAAAAAATGGTCTTACATGATTCCACGGACAAACCGTTTCACATGTACCGCATTGATAGCAGAATTTGAAGGTGTCTCCACCTGACTCTTGTATGCCTTCTATTACGTCTTTAAAAAGGGTAAGGGGTAAAGTCTCCATTGTCTTTCTTAATCCTCCGCTTTCGCCTTCATGGGCTAGTCCTTCTGTGACATGCGGGTAACGGTATCCATGACCTTCTGCAATCCAAATTTGTCTACCAATGATTCCAATCCGACCTCCATATCTTCCAGCTTTACTTCTTCTTCATCGTCGACTTCCTCTTCCCTTTCTTCATACGTCAGGGCATCATTCAAGCACCACTTCACACAGAGGGGCTCTTCTTGCGGCGGATCGTCTTCACACATATCGCATTTGAGAGGAAGGCCGGAATCGGGTTCTTTAAAAAGGTCTCTGGATGGGCAGGAAGCCCTGCAGAAGGCACACTCTTCGTATTCCTTCCCGTCAATCACATATTTGTCCCTCCCCATACATTCGGCAGCAGTATACTCACCCGCGTATACCGGAACATATATGTCTTTGAGTGGGTGACGAATCACCTGAATTCGGGACCTCGCCGGATTATTGCTGCTGTATTTCGGCGCAGCATGAAAGGCGGAGCAGACTACCTCACAAGCCCGGCAACCATTGCATTTGTCAGCATCAACTTTTATTGTTTTTATGATTTTCTTCTTTTTCTCAGCCATGACGGTTACCACCTCTTCCCATTATTGCTTCTTCTTTTCCGCCGAAGCCTCCTCTTTGGGAGGTTCATCGTCACTACCCGTCAAGATCCCCCTCTTCACAAAGTCCTCGCTCACGTAATCCAAACCCAATTCATGTAAGGACTCTTGAGTAGGAATCCCGTCGTTATTCCACCCCTTCAATGTGTAATACGTATCTAAGAGCTCCTTTTCAAGTTCGGGGAACCGTTTCTTCCAGTGGTCCTCAGGCGGCTTCTCGTCTTTTCTCCTCATGCCTCTACTTATATTAATGGCTCTCACTAACGTCCGGTATCTCTTGATTGCGTGCGTTAGTTTTGCTTCATCCATATCGATTCCGGCCCCTGAGGAGATAAATTTCGGGTAATTGTGTATATGATAGGGAGGTTTAAGGGGGAATGATGACAAACCGGCGCACATCCCGAGGGCATCATCGATGTAGTGCATCGTCTCTTGCCAATCGACAATATCACAACACATTTGAACAGTCGGGTAATAGGGCATTGATTTTTCTCCGCGTGGTTCCCAATCGAGAAGAATTTGCTTAAACTTTTCATCAGGGACCTGGAACCAATCCTTTACAAAGGCTTCTCTCTCCTCCATCGTGGGAAAAGGCGCCTGGGGGAACTGCCCTTCAATTTGAGTAATGTTTATCTTCTCGCCGGTAGCATACATAAGGAAATAGATGGGATTCAGCATTGAGAGTTTGAGAGGCAGTTGCTCATGTTTCTTAATAGTATTATGAGCATATTCTTCTGCGCCCTTGCCAATCTCTTTGGCCGCCCAATAGGTGCCATTGGCCAACACATCTCCGATCCCTTCCCGCCGAACAATTCTGTCAAGTAACCAGTAAAATCTCCCCTCGTTATCAGACGGCATTCCGGGGAAATCATCGTCAGTTAAAATGCCGTTTTCGTACAGCTCAAGGGCGAAGGCCATAACTTGCGGGGTTGAGAACCCGTCCACCCCATACTCTGTTGCACTTTGAGCGATACCCAAACCAAAATCCAGGTCAGAGAAGGCCGCCATCGTATACGTCAGTTTCGAGAAACATTTCATCATGTATGTTAGAAGTCCCGGAGGGGAAATGGTTGCCCCGCATTCCATGGGACAGTTAAAACAACTGATGAGCCGCGTCCGCATAGTATCCAACGTCTCCGACCACTTTTGTGCGACCTCCTCGTTCCAAAAATCTCTTCTGCGGACGCGAGCATTTCCCCACATGAAATTCTCGGTGTGCCACTTCTCATCATGGACTTTCATCTCTTGGGGTGACCCAAGCCCTTGTAAAATGGTCATGACTCCCGGAATTGGATTTTCATTGCGGAATTTTATATATTCCCGTACTTCGTTGCATAGCTCAATGAATTCAGCTGGTCGGGCAACATTGATGTCCTTTGTCCCACGAACAGCGATCGCCTTAATCCCCTTATCTCCCATGACGGCGCCTATGCCGAGTCGGCTGGCGCTGGACCTGCCCTGCTCGATGGAAGCAAAATAGACCCTGTTTTCACCGGCCAGGCCGATAGAAGCCACCTGGACTTTGGGGTCTTGCAACTCCTGTCGAATCAGTTCTGCAGTTTCAAGAGAGCCTTTACCCTGCAAATGGGAGGCATCACGTAGTTCCACCTTGTCATTGTTTATATACAGATAAACCAGTTTGGGGGATTTGCCGCGAAAGATCACTTTGTCATAACCGGCATACTTCAATTCCGGCGCCCAAAACCCCCCCATCATTGAAAATGCCATTAACTCAGTCTGAGGTGAGATGGTAGTAACAATGGTACGATTACACCCGGTAGCAGGTGTACCACACAACAGACCGGCGCTGAATATGAGTAGATTCTCAGGATCAAAAGGTTTAATTTCAGGGGGGACCCTGTCCCATAATATCTTGGCGTTCGTACCCAACCCCCCAAGATACAGTTCGGTCTCTCTTGGGTCAGTTTCGACCCGCTCAATGCTTCCTCGGGACAGATCTATTTCTAAATTAAAACCTGTCTCTGCGTACCTCATTGTTGTTCTCCTTCTCGATTACCTCAATCCGTGGCCTGCTTTTTGATTAAACATAGGTTGCAGGCCTGTAACCAAAACGACCTTCCCCCGTCGGATTAAGGGTGCAAATTGTTTAAAACTCAAGTTTCCGTTCTTTTTAGGATCCCATAATTTTCTATCTGCGACTTTGTACATTTTGTCACAAGATCACCCATTTGTCAAGTCAAGAAATCAAAAAATCCGGGAAAATTGAGAGTGTTGTTATTGTCCTTCTGAGAAGGCAACATGAAGCTTTTAGGATAGACATCGGCGACAAGTGGACCAGCATTGCCGTTAGCAACGGATTTAGATGTACCGTACAGGGGCTCACGGTGTTGAATAGAAACGCTCCTGAAGTTATTTTCTATCAAGATTTATGCCATGAGTTCAGGGGCGAGTAAGCCTTTAATACAACATTAAAAATTATCCTTGGAGATAGTTAAAGATTATCTACGATTTTCAGTACGATTTGACTACAATCTAGCTACATCTTTGCTTGTACTTTAAGATTTCACCCTCAGTTTTTTAGTCCATATCAATATTTTTCGCTCTGACCCGCTGCTCACCACATGGTACAATAAAGCCTGATTTTTTGTCCAAACATACCAGTGTCATGTTAAGTTTCCGCCCCAGCTCCACAGCCATTGAAGTAGGATGCGATATACTTATCAAGATCGGAATGCCGGCACGTGCGGCCTTTTGGATAATCTCAAAGCTGATCCTGGAGGAAAGTACTGCCAGATATACATCGGACAGTCTCTTGCCCAGGAAAAGAGCTCCAATCGATTTGTCCATCGCATTATGGCGTCCAACATCTTCTGCCTTGACAATGATATCAAGTTTCGAATCAAAGAACATAACAGCATGTGTTCCCCGTGTTCGAACATAATATTCCTGGTGCTGGAAAAATTTCTCAACACACGCAAGCACCTGTTCGTAACGTATCTCGGATTCTTGCTCAACAACTTTCAGATTGTTAGTTAAATCTTCTATCATCTCCCTACCGCATATCCCGCAACTGGTCTGGCTGAGGAAACCCCCTCTCTCAAGCTGTTCGGAGACTAACTTCTTTCTCTCGTCATTGAGTGTAACCATTACGCTGTTTTCATCAAGGTCGCTGCAGAAACCTATCGAGGTAAAATCTTCAAGAGATTCAACCAGTCCTTCCGAAAGGCAGAAACCCGCCGCGTGCGCGATCTCGTCACCCGGAGTCCGCATGACGACAGCATAGGGTCTGTCTTCCACTCTTATGAGCAGAGGTTCCTCGCGTACGAAGTCCTGCTTAACCCTGTTCACAAAACCATCTTCATAGCGCGCAAGATGGTAGGTTTCATAGATTTTTCTAGTCATGTCCATACAACTTCCTTTTCGTTTGAGCTTTTAATGATCTTCCAATAACTCGCCTCCGAAAACTATATCATCTCCAGAATAAAATACAACGGGCTGTCCCCGAGTTATCGAAGCTGTGGACCTCTATGCGTCCACTTTATTTACATAAAAAAGGGGGGGAAAGCATCTATACAATCCTTTCTGAACAGGTGCCTTTTCCCCGTTACGAACCGCTCTTGTGTTGAATTGCTTTCCTGTTGACACTCAGGTGCAGGAGGTGTTTTTGTACAGTTATGTATGTATTTATTTAGACAGCCTCACCACATCACCCGTCGCAATCCCCCCTCCACTCTCTATGTCGGTTTGCGAAGCATCAATCCCCAAAAATTCAGTCACCTTTGCTTTCCCTTTCAGCTTACCCGGTAAGCGCCCAAGTGAAACGCCACTCACCGGGTGTTTCATGAGCCTGCCGGCGCTGTAGACCTCCACCATATCTCCCACTTTTAAACCAGTAGATTTACCAGCATTGAGATATATTTTGCTTCCTTCTACAGAAGCAACACTGGTAGACCATTCAAGACCGGCCAAACCCCTTATGATACCTTCGGTAACACCTCCCAAGGCGAAGTCGATGGCCTTGATCAGGGCTTTATCTTCACTCAATTCCCCCACAGCTCGTGAGGCATAGATGGGGTTTTCCCCTGTGATGGACCTGATGGTATTTCCCGTTTCCGTGTCGAACACGGTGACCTCCAGCTTGGTGACCGCCATGGCCTCGGTCCCCCTTCCACTTGCTCCAGTTCCCACCAATGCGTCCTGTATTGTCCCTGTCACGAGGCCTTGAGCTCCTAACAATCCCCGCAATTTCCACAACGCAGATGATGTTGAAAGGAAACCGGCATCGCTTCTCCCCATGCTCTTCTTTACCGCATCCATAGTCACGACCACCACTGCTCCACTCTCTTCAAGTTGTTTGGTCAGCTCTTGAGTCACGAGCGCCCCCAGCCCCTGACCACCCTTTTTGGTGTTGTCCTGAAACTCTACCACCACTACCTTATACTTGAGTCTCCCTAAAAGATAGGGTGCAATGAAGGGCTTGGTCTCACGGGCATATGCTACTTCCTCCCCTTCTTGTCCTGGATAGGGCCTCTTGGAATAGCTCGTTCCCCTTTTCTGGTCACCGTATGGAGAAGGTTTTTGCGAACTGTAGACCCACTGACCTTCCCCTTTTTTGTCATAAACCTCTTTTTCTTTCTTTTTAAAGACAGTGCACGAAGAGATAAGAAATGCACAAGTGGTTATAATTACCACTAATACTACTAGCTTTTTTGCCTGCATGGTTACTCCCCTTTCCTTGCTATTATTTGCAGCGGAATGGAATACAATGTTTCCATCTCCTGCGTATAACTCCCATGAACGGAATAAATATAGAAGGGGGGCAATATTTCAACGGCTTCCCCTCCTCCTTTGTGTGCCTCTGTGAGAATGAACGTGGCCTCCTCCCCTTCCCTGGAGTAGATCCAGCGGATCCTCTTTGGTTCTAACGAGGCGCTTCGCAGACTATCTAAGAGCGTAATGGCTCTGTGGGCCGGAAATATGATAAAAATCCGCCCTCCCTCCTTTAAAAGGTAAGAGGTTGCTTGCAGCACATCGTCGATGGTACAGGTAATTTCGTGGCGGGCGATGGCCTTCTGGGAATAAGGATTCACCCTCCCACTCGTGACCCGATAATAAGGGGGGTTTGTCACCAGAACATCAAAAGAAGAAGGCGGAAAGGTATTGTTCAACTCCTTAATGTCTCCCTGATAGATGGTGATGAGGTCTTCGAGCTCATTGATGAAAACATTCCTCTGAGCCAATGCTGCTAACTTCTCTTGAATTTCCACTCCCACAATCTGTTCAGGATCATCTCCCCGATTGCCAAGTATGAGAGGAATAATCCCAACACCTGTCCCCAGATCGATAACCCGGTCCCCTCGTCTCAGCCAGACAAAACCAGCCAACAAAATGGCATCTATAGAAAAACGGTAACCATTCCTTTCCTGGAGTACCCGTATCTTTCCGCCGAAAAGCGTATCAGACGTCTCGTTTCTTGTATGGGACGATGAAAGGGCAGGCATTACACCAATGCGACCTCCTCATCAGGCACGATCTTGTAGATTACTAAACCCGTGGCTACTTTGGGGTAAAAAAAGGTTGTTTTGCGAGGCATTACCTCTCCAGCATCGACCACACGTTTGACCTGTTGAATGGAGGGAGGATTGAGGAGAAAAGCCGCGCTATATCTCCCCTGATGAACCTCTTCCAATGCCTCATTTCTCCCCTTTGACAATCCCACCGCTTCTTGGTCAACCCTGAGCAGTCCTTTTAAAATAAAGCCATCAAGCAGGGTCACATCGAGTTCCTGCAAGACTTCTGGATACCCCTCCAGGAGCTCTTTAACATTTATCTTGTCATTGAAAATTAATTGAATATATCTCTTCTCGCTACCGATGTAAAGGCCAAAGGTATACCGATCCTGGATCCGTGTGTCCAAGGCCTTAAAAAAGTCTTCTCGGGCCCTTTTTTCTCCACCAGCATAGTTAAAAGAGAATACAGTGAAGGAAAAATATTTTTTCAAAGCTGTATAAAAACCATCCAAATCAAAGGGCTCTCGGGGGATGACCAGACGGTGGGTGGGGAGTATGAGAAGCCCCTCCCCTTCTATGGGGGTAAGATAGAGCATCGTATATTCAAAAGGAGATCGCTCGGTATAGGACGGGTATTGTTCTCTCATTCTGTCACGATACATGAGCGCGGTTTTATAACGATGGTGGCCATCGGCAATCAGGATGGTCTTATCCTGCATTGCCTTCGCAACGGCGGCGATGACCGTTCGATCATCCACTTGCCAGAGGCGATGGATTACGCCATCATCATCCCGGAATTCATACCGTGGGGACGAAGTCCATATCTGTTTCAATTGCTCCTCCACCGCTCCAGCTGGATCGGAATAGAGGGCAAAAACTTGACTGAGGTTCGCCCCGCATGCCTCCATCAAACTGAGACGGTCCTCTACCGGCTTGGGGCTTGTTCCCTCGTGGGGAATGATACTCCCCTGTCCCCAAGGTTCAAGTTTTATCAATGATATGAAGCCGTTGCGTTGCCTTGTCTCCCCAGCGGGGGAAGTAAAGACCTGCTGATAGGGATAAAGAGAGGGCTTTGTATCCCGTATAAGGACACCTTCCTTTTCCCACGCCTGCTTATAGTGAGCAGCCTCTTGATACCGATCTACCCCACCCTCTCCTAATGGGAGTATGAGTCGGATAATGTTGTAAGGATGCCTCTTCCTATAACGCCTCTCTTCTTCGGGCGTAATAACGTCATAGGGCGGCGTAGCAACCAGAGAGAGGTCTACAACCTTTTGAGGGTTATAATAAAGCCCACGGGCAGGGGCAATTTTCGCCACGACGTACTCCTTTGTTTTAAACGCCGAATTGTATCTGCCTCTATCCTATAAGTCAATAACTTGTGCTAATTGTCGGTTAGGATTGAAGTTTTTCTCACGCAATGATGGATCGAAAAAATCAAAGCAAAACAACGTGAGGCTTCATTGCTCATGCCTTGTCGATTAACTGAGAATGAAGAACTACAAAGCAGAAAAAGGAGGGTTTTTCTCGTTACTCAAACTGAAATTTATTCCTGGTAAAGAGCCTTTTGCAGACATCAACAACGGTAGGATCGTAGAGGGTGCCCTTATTCTTTGTGATCTCTTCTAACGCTGGCTTAATGCCAAGGGCAGGTCGGTAAGGCCGATGCGATGCCATAGCTTCTACTACATCAGCTACGGCCAAGATTCTTGCCTCCAGCATGATCTCATCCCCCTTGAGTCCTTGGGGGTATCCCGAACCATCCATGCGTTCATGATGCTGCAAAACAATCTTGGCAACAGGCCACGGCAATTCTATTGTCTTTAATATATCGTGACAGATCTGGGGATGATATCTAATAATGCTGAATTCTATATCGTTTATTTGCCCAGGCTTACTGAGGATTTCAGCCGGTACGTTGATCTTGCCGAGATCATGGATAAGCCCGGCCATGCGGAGCCCATCAAACTGATCATCCGTCAATCCCATCTCTTCGGCAATGGCACAGGCGAGGGTGGTAACCCGCCGCTGGTGACCCGCGGTATAGGGATCTTTCATTTCAATCGTTGATGCCAGGATGTTAAACGTCGCAATGAGGGTTTCCCGCAAGTGTTCGTAGCTTTGTTGCAGTCGTTCTTCTGATTGTTTACGCTCGGTGATATCACGGCACACGCCGAACATCGCGATTATATCGTCCCCTTGATCGCGCAAGGGAATAAAGGTTGTTTCACAAATGCCCTCGGTTCCATCCTTACGGGTAAAGTCAATCTCCCCGATCCAGCGATCATCACGTAACGTCCCTTGCACAACTTTCGTCGCCAGCACACAAATGGTCTTCTGAAAAACCTCACCTTTATAATACCCAAACATCCTCTCCGCCGCTGGATTCCAGCGCAAAATGTTGCCCTCTAAGTCTGTCATGACGATTCCATCGTGTATATTCTCAAAAATGAGAGCCTGTTCCCGTACATGTGTCTCTATCCGCTTGCGGTCGGTGATGTCACGAATAATACCTTGATACCCTCTCAGGCTTCCATCATCTGCCCGCCACACTGACGCAGTGATCGAACACTGTATAGGCTTAGCATCCTTCTTACGTAATGTTACCTCAAAATCCCGAACAGCACCTGTGGATTCTATCAACTGCTGGAATCGTATGCGGTCTGCGGGGTCAACATAGAGCTTTTGAACCTGCATCGCCATCATCTCTTCTCTGGTGTGGCCAAAGAGATCTATCGTAGCCTGGTTAACATCGACGATAACACCGTCACGGTCGGTAACAAAGATTACATCTTTGGACTGTTCGAAAAAGGCGCGGTAGCGCTCCTCACTCTCCCGCAGCGCCGCAGAGCGTTCTTCTACCTGCTCCATAAGGTAGTTGCCATAGTCCTTGAGCCCCTTCACTGCCTGTTTGCGTTCTATGGCATAACGAATGGAATGATCCAGTAGTTTCCCATCAACCCGATCCTTGACCAAGTAGTCTTGTGCGCCCTTGTGAATCGCTTCAAGCGCTAATGCATCATTGTCAGTCACCGTCAACATAATGATCGGTAGATCTGGTGCGTGTGCATGTACGTTGTCGAAGGTATCAACCCCTTGACTGTCCGGCAACTTGAGATCTAATAACACTACATCGATATGCTCATCGCTCAGGATCTGCAACCCCTCAGAAAGTCGTTTTGCGCACACCACCTCAAAACGAGTATCCCTAACCTTTTCGAGCATGATCCGTATCACTTCGGAATATCCGGGGTTGTCTTCAATCAGTAAAACCCGAAAGGCTTCTAAGGATTTATGTTGAAGCAATAGTTCCTTTTTTTCCGATTCTTGTGATTTAACCATCTTCATAGTCTATTGAGCAGTGGTTATGTACCCTGGCACATGAAGCACATTATTTAAGAAATTTCTTTCTCTCCTTTTTCATATTTTTCTAATTGAGCACCCGGTTCCAAAGCCTTTTGGATTGTCTCTAATAAAACCTGCGGATCATACGGCTTGGTCAGAAAATGTTCGGCCCCCAGTTGATACGCCAATTCCTCATCTTCCTTACTCCCTTTGGCAGTGAGATAGATAATAGGAATGGTCCAGGTCTTTGATGATTTTTTTAACGCCTCGCACACCCGATGACCATGCATGGCCGGCATCATGATATCCAGAATGATTAAATCTGGTTTCTCTTTATGAGCGGAGCTGACACCTTGCACACCATCAAAAGCAACCAAGACATCGTATCCGGCCGCCTCTAATCTCAGTTGGACAACACGTACGAAATCAGGTTCATCATCGATAATTAAAACTTTCTTTTTATCCATGTCCCCCTCCTGTAACCCTGTGTGTCGTTGTCTCTTCCATCCAAAAGTCTTGCGCAATCTTGTTGATCAATTCCGTCTCATCCGCGGCATCATCAGGAAATGTAACGACATCCAAGAAAAGCTCTATATCTTTCGGCCACCCCTTCTCATGCATCTCGGTCTCAACCTCTTGCCTAATCCTCGCTCTGACAGAAAGGGCATCGTGCTTCGCCGTATCCATCAATATCGCTATGATAATCTCACCATACTTATAGCGTGATACGATATCACTCTTTCGACGCAGAGTTCTCGCAATAAGTTCCTCAGTCTCCTGCAAGATCGCAAAGACTTGTGCGTCCGTATAGGTTTTTATGACCTTCTCGATATTCTTTACACGAATGACGACCAGAGACAGTGGACAATCCTTGAGCATTGCCTCTCGTAACCCAGTGGTGAGGTAATCACGAAAAATCTCATCCTGAGTCAATCGAGGCAAGCTAAACGTAAGGGTGCTTCCCTTCCCAACCTCGCTTTCAACCCATATCCGTCCACCATGCATCTCAACGATCTCCTTTGAGATGGGCAATCCCAACCCCGTTCCTCGCTCACCTGGGCCATAGACACGATCAAACTGTGAGAACCGATCGAATAACCCGGCAATATTCTCCCGAGCAATGCCTATACCGGTATCCGACACACTGATCTTCACCTCTCGTTCCGCATCTTTTACCTCTAGCGTAATGCAACCATTTGCCGGTGTAAACTTGATACTGTTTCCAATCAAATTGGTCATGACTTGACTGATCCTATCAGGGTCTATATAGAGATTGGCTATATCTTTCTTTATAAGATTTTTGAGCTTAATTTTCTTGTTTTTAAGTTGATTGTGGAAAGAAGAGAGTACTTCTACGCTTAACGCTGAAATGTTTACCGATGATTTATGCAATTCCAATCTACCGGTCTCAAGCTTAGACATGTCCAACAGGTCATTGATCAAACGGGCGAGCCGATCAATATTATTTTTTACTCTCGCAAGCATATCCTTTTGGTCTTCTTGAATGGGTCCGAGGGTACCATCAAAAACGAGGGAAATGCCCTCTTGAATGGTACTTAATGGGGTACGCAATTCATGTGATACATTGGAAATCAACTCAGATTTCATCTTGTCGATCTCCTTTTCTTTGGTGATGTCGGAAATGATATGGACCCCACCCACAAGATTTCCATTTTCATCCAGCAGCGGATCAACTGAAATCTTAAACCACTGACCACTTCTTTGCAAAACGACCGCTTCACTGTTGTGAGTCTTCCGCATTCGTTCAAAGGGACATCCATCAAACGACTCTGACGTGCCGTGCACTAGTTCACAACAACTGCGCCCTATAATATCGGTGAACGATTTGTGGAGGAAATGCGTCATGGCCTTGTTGCATCGAATAATTTTTTGTTCTGAGTCAATAAGACACAGGACATCGCTAATACCATCAAACGTAGTACGCCATTCTTGCGCAGCATTGAGTAACATTTCTTCCATCCGTTTGCGTTCGATTGCATAGCGTATAGCGCGTACCAGCAATTTAGCATCCACCTGGTCTTTAACCAGATAGTCCTGCGCACCTTTCTGAGCCGCTTTGAACGCTAGTTCATCATTTTCAGTCACCGTTAAGACAATGATCGGCAGATCTGGTGCCACTGCATGAACTTTGTCGAAGGTATCAATTCCCTGACTGTCCGGTAACTTGAGATCTAACAAAACTACATCAACGCTTTTATCTCTCAGGCTTTGCAACCCATCGGAGAGTCGTTTATCACTTACCACATCAAATCGAGCATCCCTGACCTTTTCCAGCATGATCCTGATAACCTCGGAGTATCCGGGGTTGTCCTCAATCAGTAAAACACGAATAAGTTTAGATGGTAGTTTTTGTACTATAGATTCGTTCCGCATAGTCTTTTGATCTTTGGCAAATCATCCCCTTATCTTCAAGATTAAGCCCTTCAAATGACAATATATAAAATATAAATAAATCTTATTATTTCAATATATTATAAGTAAATATAGAGATTTTTTAATAAGTATGCTTTGTTCCTTTTTTACAACTGCTATAACACAGTTTGCTCCTTTATCTGCTTTTCTCATATGGCAGCTTATCATCGCCTCAAATATTCTCTTACGTATCTTATAATTCTTAAGGTCTTCTTTCCCCCCTAACACTTCCCTTTCTCTTTCAACTGTTTGAATACCGCCGTTACTTTCTCAAATTCAGCTGATTTATCAAAAAAGAAATCTGCTCCCAGCTCCATACACTTCTTGCGGTATTGGGGATAAGGGTAGTTGGTAAGAACGATAACCATCGGCGTTTGTTCGTCCTTCTTGATGTCTTGGAGTACATCAACCCCGCTACCCCCGGGCATTCGGATATCCAAAATCACCACATCGGGTTTCAACTTTTTTATAGAGGTGACAGCTTCGGGAACGTCTTGGGCATAACCCATGATTTCAATGCCTGGAAGTTCAGACAGCATCTCATGTAATCTCTCACGAAGCACCTGCGAATCATCAGCGATAAATACCTTCATAATTACCCCTCCTGTGAACTCTGCGTTGACACATCTAAAAAGACATATACTCAGTTGTATTAATATAAGTAAGGATACAGGTTGGGAATCGGTATAAACCTGATTTTTTTGTCGGGGTTTGTCTTACAAGTTTAAAGACAGTTGTCAGATATAGAAAACAGTGATCAGTGACCAGTAAGCAGTAGAAAGGAAACAGGTAACGAAAAATGAATATCTGATTTTTACAGGGAGAATAGGGTTCATCTTTTGGAACTGTTTTGATGAATTTAAAATAATATACATCAAAGTATTAATTGCTTTCTTGATAAAAGATTAAATCTTTGAATTCATATTGCCTAAATCTTTCTTAAAATCGTTTACTGATAAATGATAACCGTCTACTGATCACTGGTCTCATTCCACCAGCCCATGTTTTATCGCATAGTGCATTAATTCTGCGTTGTTTTTTATCTTCATCTTTTCCAGAATCCGTGAACGATAAGTGCTGACGGTTTTGACGCTCAGACATAATTCCTCAGCGATCTCTTGTGCCCTTTTGCCTGATGCTATCATGCACATCACCTGGTATTCACGATCGGAGAGTGTCTCATAGAACGGCTTTTCTGTGTCGTGTTCTAAGTCAAAGGCCAATTTCTCGGCAAGCGAAGAACTGACGTATTTCCGCCCCGTCGATACCCTTCTAATAGCCGTTATCAAATCGTCGGGGGCGCTCTCTTTTGTCAGATATCCAGCAGCACCAGCCTTTAAGACCCGAACGGCATATTGCTCTTCTGGATGCATGCTTAAGACGAGGATAGGGAGATGTGGTTTTTGGCCTTTGAGTTGTTTTATGATATCCACACCACCTCTGCCGGGCATGGAGATATCCAATATCACCACGTCATACTCATTATCCCAAACCTTTTCTAAAACCTCGTGCCCACTGGTTGCTTCATCAGCAACCACGATATCGGCAGTCTCCGCTACAATCTGCTTCAACCCTTCTCGAACGATGGCATGATCATCGGCAATGAGGATTTTGATCATGAAGGACTCCCCTTGAGTTCACTTTTTTCGATGTCATTTTTACTGCGAGCTGGCTCCACACTTACCATTACCGTTGTTCCCTTTCCCGGGATACCCTTAATCCTGACCTTCCCTCCCCATGGATGGACACGTTCTGTTATGCCGATAAGTCCAAAGGACTGAGGGTCGGCAATCTGCTCCTCTGTAATGCCTGTACCATTATCCCTTACTCTCAGCGTTAACCTCCCGGCCTTCTCTTTGAGGCCCACCGTAACCTTCGTTGCACGTGCATGACGAGCCACATTGGTCAGTGTCTCCTGAAAAATCCGGAAGATGGCGGTTGAACGATCTTGATCCACCGTTAAATCCTGAGGATCGACCATAACGTTACAGCTAATCCCCGTCCGGTTGTGAAATTCTTCGGCTTGCCATTCAATTGCTGCCACTAGACCAAGATCATCCAATATGCCCGGCCTCAGCTCCGCAGAAATCCTCTTCACCGTTTGTATGGTGCTGTCAATAAGCTTGCCCATTGATTTTGTCTTTTCACTGAGCGACTGTGCATCACTCGGCAATCTATGATCCAACCAAGATACATCCATCTTTAAGGCCGTCAATGACTGTGCGAGCTCATCGTGGATCTCGCGTGCGATGTTTGTTCTCTCCTGCTCTCGTACGGCCTCTAAATGAACAGTAAGGTTCCGCAACTGTTTTCGTGAATCTTGGAGTTCGTTCTGGATACGCATGCGATCGGTTATATCAGACATAATATGGACGCCGCCGATAAAATTGCCGTCTTCGTCAAGTAATGGGTCCATAGAAATATTGAACCAACGTGAATCTTTGAACATAACCTCGGTTTCTCTGTGATGGGTCTTCCCCACGAGCACAATAGGACAGCTGTGGGGCGCCTCAGAAACACCGTGTATCACTTCCCAGCAGTGATGGTTCGTTATCTGACTAAAGGGCTTTCCCATAACCTGCAACATGGCATTATTGCACCGAATAATCTTTCCATCCGGATCAAGCAGACATACAGCGTCGTTGATGGCATCAAATGTCGTACGCCATTCCGCAGCAGCAGTTTCCAATAAGGCATGCATCCGTTGACGCTCAGTGATGTCCGAGAGCATAAAAATATTCCCTTCATCAGCTATTATAGCCGTCCTGAACTCTATCTCCTTAGCAGTTCCGTCCTTGCATATCACATTGAACGCCCTCGAAAAAGTCCTCCCGAATTCCTTGCGAAATATCTCCTCAGATTTACTTTGAGTATAATCGTTCTCCAACTTCTCCATAACCATATTTCTATAGTGCTGATCTGGATAGGCACGATGCCACCACTCCTGTGTGGTGGGAATATCTTCAAGGGTATAACCAGTAATATTGGTAAATTCAGTATTGACGAAAGAATTATTACCATCTGCATCTACCACCATTACCCCATAGGGTGCCCTTTCTAAGATGGAATAAAAAGTATCTCTTTCCTTCTGCAATAACTCTTCCGCCTGCTTGCGTTCTGTGATATCTATCCAGCTTGTCAGCAAATACAGGACTTTTCCATCATGCATAACAGGTTCCGCTGTTATCTCCACCCAAAACACTTCCCCGCTCTTTGTTTGAAAAAGGTTTTCGATTCTCTGGATTCCTTGGCGCATAGTCCGTTTTAAACCCTTGGCGGTTTTCGAGATTCTTTCGTCGCTCCACCAGGGATACGGAGCCTTCCGGTCGAGCAACTCTTCCGCAGAAAAACCGGTCAGCTTCTCCAGGGCAGGATTCACATATCGTATTGACGTATCAGGATTGATAACGATGATGGGATTGGGTGAATCACTGAGAAGACTGGAACTAAACTGCTCGCTTCCCCGTAACGCCTCCTCTGCGCGCTTACGCTCGGTGATGTCCTCGGATATGATGATTGCTCCCTGTGAAAAGGGGGATATGGTTATAGTCAAGTATTTATCGCCATATTTTCGTTCTGAAAATTCCTTGCGCTCACCTGAGCTAATGCACTTCATCAACTCGGCACGCATGTCGATCTCATGCTTGCCCGCATAATCCTTGTACATCCGATCACCGATAGTGGCTAATCGGTCGCCAGAGTTCTCTTTTGCCAGGTTGAAAGCGGTCACTCTTCCCTCAAGATCCACCACAATGGTCTCAACTGGATTGTAGTGGAATAACGCATAGTTAAAGGCCTCACGTTCTTTCAGCTTCTCCTCGGCTTCCTTTCGCTCAGTGATGTCTTTTGAAATCACCGTTATAGCTTTTATTACACCACCATCAGGGGATGTAACAGGACTTAAGGTCCTAATAAAATATCTATCGTCCCGTTGACTCTGATACTCATAGGTTTGCGACGTACCAGTCTTAAGTACTCTTTTAACCTTTTGAGCGAAGTCCTGAGATTCTTTAGGTGCATGAAATTCGTCATATGCCCTCCCGACAACTTGGTTGCTCTTCATACCAAGCCTGGAGAGATGCTTGTCGTTTAAGAAGATATAATTACAATTAAGATCTACCAAATAAATAGAGTCTTCGCTCGACTCCACTAAGGAACGATACTTTTCCTCGCTTTCGCGCAGTGCCTGCTCAGTTTGTTTACGTTGAGTGATATCCTCCATAAAACCATCAATTCTTACTAGCGCTCCATTCTCATCCAAGACAGGTGTTGCGCGATCTCTGATCCATTTAACCTTATTATCTTTGGTTATAATGCGGTATTCTAACTCAAGAAGTTTTTTCTTTTGTCGATGTTCCGCGATTTTTTCCCACACATAATCTCTATCCTCTGGATGGAGCATAGGGGTCCAGAGTTCAGGATTTTTCAATAAATAATCTGAAGAATAACCAGTCAGTTCTAAAAACCGACCGGAAAGGAAAAGCGTTGTTGAAAATTCATCTGGTAATGCGGAATAAACAGCAACAGGGATATTTTCACTGAGTAGCCTGTATTTTTCCTCACTTTCTTTCAGGGCTTTTTCAGCCTGTTTACGATCGGTGATATCTTCCGCAATTTCTGTGAAACCAGTCACTGTACCATTTTGACCGAAGATGGGAAAAGTCCGAAGCCTCACATCAAAACTTCCTTGGTCATCTCGTACCTCCTCATGCTCAACCTCTGCAGGTTGGCCAGTAGCCAATGTTTGAACCCCGGGACAATCCGGGCATACGGCATCACGGTGTTCGAACACTTGAAAACACTTTTTCCCGATCATGTCACTCATAGACATATTCCATCTTTTGCCCACTGAAGCGTTTGCCATAAGTATAGTGTGGTCGGGGTCTATGAGGTTAATCCCCAAATCAATATTATCTACCAACGTTCGATAGCGCTCCTCGCTCTCACGCAATGCTTCTTCTATTTTCTTGCGCTCCGTGATATCACGACCAATGTTACAGAGCCCTATGATCTCACCAGCACTGTTGCGTATCGGTACTTTGATTATGTGTTGTACTGTTGAGTTTCCTTCAACAGGACTCGGATGTTCTTCATCAACAATCTCCCCCCTGAGGACACGAAGATCTTCCTCGATGATGCGTGTCGGCCTCTCCTTCCCAAAGATGGCTTCGCTCGTTTTTCCGATCAGTTTCGAAGCAGGAATACCGAAAGCTCTTTCCATTGCTGGATTAACGTACGTGAATTTGCAATCGCGATCTTTGAGGGCAATAAAGTCCTGGGCTGTCTCGCAGATAGTACGAAACCGTTCCTCACTATCTCTCAGTTTTTCCTCAGCGTGCTTGCGTTCGGTGATATCGACTGCACTGAGCAATATTCCTGTCAGCTCACCCTTTTCAAAGAGCGTTGCATGTCCCTTTGTAAAGAGAAGGGTGCGGGTTTCCTTCTTTGTGATAATATCTATCTCAAGAGGGGGACTGTATTCTCCCTGCAATTCTTGAGCTAACTGTTGCGCAACTTCTTCTCTGTGATCGGGGACGACAAACTCAAGCACTTTCTTTCCGATGATACTCTTTTTCTTGTATCCCAACGATTGCATAGCACTCTCGTTTACGTCAAGGATCTTTCCGTCCGTTCCGATCAAGAGATTAATGGTTTGGCTGTTTTCAAAAAGAAATCTATATCTCTCTTCACTCTGCCGCAGTTCCTCCTCCGCCTGTTTGCGCTCGGTGATGTCATGTACATGGGAGATGAAGTATAAGGGTGAACCTTCGGAATCGCGGATAAGTGAGCTGGAAACTTGACACACCACCTCATGCCCTTTTTTATGAAAATACCGTTTTTCGAACGTGTCATTATCTATCTCTCCTTTCAACGTCTTTTGTATGAACATGGGGCTGGTATCAATGTCTTCCGGATGAGCGATATCGTTTACCGTTATGCTTTCAAGTTCTTCTTTGGTGTACCCGAAGATTTCGCACATTCTGTTATTAACCTTTGTCAAATTTCCCTCGAGATCTACCAAACACACTCCCGTGTTGGCGTTCTCAAAGGCAAGACGAAATCTCTCCTCACTTTCTTGCAATTCTTTCTCCGCCTGCGTGCGCTCGGTGATGTCGCGTAATACGGTAAGAAATACTTTTCGTCCTTCCATCTCTATTTGGTCTATATTCAGCAGTACAGGGTAAACGGTTCCATCTTTTCGCTTCAGTCTAACCTCATAATCACACACTTGGCCGGACTCGCACAAAACTTGTAACATTTGCTTGCGCTCGTCGGAGTCAACGTACATATCGCCCATTTTGATGGTCTTTAACTCTTCTAGGGTGTAACCTGTGATCTCTTGCACGCTCTGGTTGCCGGCATATACGGTGCCTTCCGAGTCTGCTATCCCGATCCCGACCGGAACAGCATCAAATAGAACGCGATACTTTTCTTCAGACTCCAGCAGCACCTCCTCCATCCGCTTGCGCTCGGTGATATCTTCTTGTATTACGACAGCGCCGATCACCTCATCGTCTTTGAGCAAGGGTACCCCCCTCACATTAAAATAGCCATCAGCTCCCGTGGTTAAGAGGGAAAAATACACGTCCTTTCGATCAAAAGGCTCTCCTTCAAGCACTTTTTTATACGTCTCAGAAAGACCAGCCTTCACAATAGTTGGGTGCGTTACAATATTCTTCCCAACAAAGTCTTCTTTGGGTGTT